>Ga0075522_10000211_pt1 | contig 39491 bp, 33 predicted proteins | sample NGEPerA_FD_74796 | JGI IMG/M metagenome (GOLD analysis project Ga0075522, IMG submission 74796) | Arctic peat soil microbial communities from the Barrow Environmental Observatory site, Barrow, Alaska, USA - NGEE PermafrostL2-A | ecosystem: Environmental > Terrestrial > Soil > Wetlands > Peat ... | reverse complement strand
AGCCGGATCTGGGAAGCGCCCGCCGATCCCAATTTGCCGGGGCGCGGCTTCTTCGTGCTGGTCACCGGCAGCGACCTCGCCCAGAACGAGCATGTCTTCGCCGGTGTGCCGGTGGGCCAGGCGCAAAGCGGGCTTTGGGTTCCCGCTTCGGCGCTGGTGATGGGCGACGGCGCCGACTGGGTCTATCTGGAGAATGGCAACAATCATTTCCTGCGCAGCCCGGTGGATACGGCCAAGCCGCTCAATGACGGATATTTCGTGCCGGCGGGCGGCGCCATGGCGGCGGGAAAAAAGGTCGTGACCGAAGGGGCAGCCATCCTTCTCTCGCGCGAGACCAACCCCAGCAGCGACTCCGGCGACAAGGACTGATCCATGCGCTGGCTTGTCGAACTGTGCGTTCGCCATGCCGGCGCGGTGGCGACCCTTACCCTGATCGCATTGCTGGCGGGGGTCTGGGCCGCGCGCAACGCGCCGCTGGATGTCTTTCCTGATTTCGTGCCCTCGACGGTTGACATCCAGACCGAGGCGCCCGGCTTCACCGCCGAGCAGGTCGAGCGGCTAGTGACCAAGCCGATCGAGAACGCGGTCAACGGCGCCAACGGCCTGGCCACCATCCGCTCTCAATCCATCCCCGGCCTGTCGGTGATCAATATTCAGTTCACGGACAATATCAACCTCTACAATGCCCGCCAGGGCATCTCCGAGCGGTTGGGCGAGCTGGGCTCGAGCCTGCCTTTGGGCGTGGAGACGCCAAAATTGTCGCCGCTCACCTCCTCGACCATGGATCTGCTTTCGATCGGGCTCACCTCCGACAAGCTCAATGCGTTCGAGCTGCGTGATCGCGCCGACTGGGTGATGAAGCCGGCGCTGCTGGCGGTGCCGGGGGTGGCGCATGTGATCGTCTATGGCGGCGATGTGCGCCAGATCCAGATCCAGCCCGACCTGGCGCGCATGACGTCTTACGGCCTCACCCTGACCGACCTGGCCGACGCCGCGCGCACCGCCCTGGCACTCAAGGGCGCGGGCTTTCTCGACATCGCCCATCAGCGGGTCCTGATCCAGACGCCGGTGCCCGCGCCCGATCCTTCGGCAATCGCCAATGCGGTGCTCACGGTGCGCTCCGGCACGCCCGTCACCATCGGCGAAGTCGCCACCGTCAAGGAAGCGCCCGCGCTCAAATCCGGCGACGCCCTGATCAACGGCAAGCCGGGCGTGCTTTTGACGCTGGCCAGCCAGTATGGGACCAACACGCTTCAGGACACCCGCGCGGTCGAAGCGGCGCTGGCCCAGATCGATCCGGCGCTCAAGGCCGAAGGCGTCGATATCTATCCCGCGCTCCAGCGTCCGGCCAATTTCGTCGAGCGCGCGCTGTCGTCCCTCGAATACTCGTTGGTGATTGCCGCGATCCTGATCCTGGCGGTGCTATTCCTGTTCCTGCGCGACTGGCGTTCGGCCTTCATCACCTTCATCGCCATTCCGCTCTCGCTTCTTTCCGCCACCGCGATACTCGACCGCATGGGCCAGACCTTGAACACCATGACCTTGGGCGGCTTCGCCGTGGCGCTGGGCGTGCTGGTGGACGACGCCATCATCGGCATCGAGAATGTGCTGAGGCGCCTGGCCGAAAATGCCGGGCTGGCCAATCCCCGCCCGCGCCTCGCCGTGATCGGCGAGGCCACGCTCGAAGTGCGCGGACCCGTGGTTTACGCCACTTTGGTGGTGATCGCGGTGTTCCTGCCGCAACTGTTCTCGACCAGCGTGCAGGGCCATTTCGTCGGACCGCTGGCGCTGGCCTTCATCCTGGCGGTGCTGGCGTCCCTGGTCGTGGCGCTCACCGTGTTGCCCGCGCTGGCGGCCCTGATGCTCCATGCACGCGACCGCCATGCCGACTTTGCCTGGATCCTGCGAATGAAGTCATGGCAGCAAAGCGGCATCGCCATGGTCTATCGGCGCTTCCGCCTGGTGATGGCGGTACTGGCGCTCGCCACCTTGGCCGCGGTGATCGCGCTGCCCTTCCTGCCGTCCAGCTTCATGCCCGAGTTCCGCGAGAATCATTTTGTGCTCGAGGTGAACGCTTCGACGCCGGGGGCCTCGCTGGCCGAGATGCGGGCCTTGGGCAAACGGGTCAGCGACGACATCCTGGCGCTGCCTTACGTCGCCACGGTGGCCCAACAGCTGGGCCGCGCCGAACTGGGCGAGGACACCAACGGCACCCACCAGAGCGAATTCCAGGTCGAACTCAAGCCCGGCACCAACGTGGACCAGGGCGCCGCCGAGGACGCCATCCGCAAGATCCTGGCCAATTATCCCGGTGTTGAAAGCGAAACCGAAACCTTCCTGGGCAACCGCATCAGCGAAAGCCTGACCGGCGAGAATGCCGATGTGTCGGTGAAGATTTTCGGTGACGACCTCGCCGCTCTGGACCAGAGCGCCACCCGCATCCAGGCGGCGCTGAACGGCACGCAAGGCATCGCCGACCTGCAATTCGCGCCGCAAAGCGGCACGCCCACCCTGGCGATCCAGCTCGATCCGGCGGGCCTCGCCGCCAGCGGGCTCAAGAGCGGCGATGTGCTGGATGCGGTGGAAAGCGATTTCGCCGGCGCCCAGGTCGGCCAGACCTATTCGGGAATTCGCGCCGTGAACGTGGTGATGCTGTTGCCGGCGGCCGAGCGCGACCGGCCCGAGCTTCTTTCCAAGCTGATGATCGCCGGACCCTTGGGTTCCATACCCCTGGGCCAGGTGGCGCGGGTGGTCCCCACCAGCACCCGCTACATGATCTCCCATGACGGGGGCCAGCGTTTCGACACCGTCAATTTCAATGTGAAGGGCCGGGGCCTTCAGGCCACCGTCAACGACGCCAAGGCGCGGGTCGCGGCGCTCAAGCTTCCCCAAGGCGTGTTCGTGGAATTCACCGGCGCCGCCGCCGCCGCCCAGGCGGCGCAGTTGCAGATGTTGCTCTATACCGCCTTCGCGCTGGTCCTGATCGGCCTTCTGCTCTTCGTCTCGTTCCGCTGGCGCCGCCACACCTGGCTGGTGCTGGTCAATGTGCCGTTCAGCCTGATCGGCAGCGTCGCGGCGATTTCCCTAATGGGATCGGGCCTGTCGCTGGGAGCGATGGTGGGGCTGGTCACCGTGTTCGGCATCAGCGCCCGCAACGCCATCCTTTTGCTCGCGCATTACGAGCATCTGGTGGAGGCCGAAGGCGCGCCCTGGGATGTCGAAACCGTGCTGCGCGGCGCGCAGGAACGGCTGATCCCCATCCTGATGACGGCGGCGGTGACGGCGCTGGGCCTGATGCCGCTCGCCATCGGCATGAACCAGCCGGGCCAGGAGATCGAAGGCCCGATGGCGGTGACCGTGCTGGGCGGATTGATCAGCTCGACCTTGCTCAATCTCGTGGTGCTGCCCGCCTTGGCCGAACGCTTCGGCGGCCCGCGCCGGAAAATCGCGGTAGAGGAGGCATGAAGCGCGCACCCTTCCTCGTTTTGCTGCTGCTGGCGGGCTGCACCAACAGTCCCATGCCCACTCTGTCCAACAGCGACGTGCCCGCCGCATTCGCCCAGCGTGCCAATGCGCCGATCTGGCCCGCGGCCGATTGGTGGCAAGGCTTCGGCGACCCGGAGCTTTCGCGGCTGATCGCCGACGCTCAGGCAAACAATCTCGACATCGCCCAGGCGGCGGCGCGGCTTCGCCAGGCGGATGCGCGCGTGCGCCAGGCGGGCGCGGCGCTTCTTCCCACCATCGACCTCAATCCCAATATCGAGGCGCTGTATGGCCAGGGCGGCGGATCGTCGGCGCACGAGACCGACTGGGCCGCCGCGCTGGGCGCGAGCTACGAACTCGATTTCTGGGGCAAGAACCGCGACGCGGTACAATCCGCCCAGGCATCGCGTTCAGCCGGCGAGGCCGACCGCGCCACCGTGGCGCTCACGGTCACCGCGGCGGTGGCGAACGGCTATTTCCTGCTCCTGTCGGTGCGCGAGCGCGTCGCGTTGGCCCAGGCCAATCTGAAAACCTCGCAGGACATATTGAATCTGGTGCAGCGGCGGGTGAATGCGGGCTATGCCCCGCCTTCCGACCTCACCCAGGAACGCGCCAACATGGACGCCATCCAGGCGGCGCTTCCGCCGCTGGAGCAGCAAGAACTGGAAACCCAGGATGCGCTGGCGATCCTTTTGGGCCGCCCGCCCGAAGGCTTTGCCGTCTCGGGCGTGGGCCTGGACCGGATCGCCGAGCCGCGCGTGGCGCCGGGGCTTCCGTCCGAACTTCTCACACGGCGGCCCGACATCCGCGCGGCGGAAGCCAATCTCACTGCCGCCCACGCCAATCTGGCGGCGGCCAGGACCGCCTTCCTGCCCGACATCACGCTCACCGCCGCCGCCGGGCTTGCCTATCCCGCGCTCAACGCCGCGGTCGCCAACATTCCCGCGATGGGCGCGACCGAAGGATTGGGCGCCTCGCTGATGCAGGTAATTTTCGATGGCGGCAAGATCGAAGGCCAGGTGGCCGAAGCCAAGGCGCGGGAAGAGGAATTGCTTGCGGCCTACCGCGCCGCCGTGATCTCGGCCTTCTCCGATGTGGAAAATGCGCTGGGGGCGCTTTCCCATCTCACCCAGCAGGAAGCGGCGCTCAAGAACCAGGTGGACGATTCCGGGAAGGTGCTGGCCTCGGCCCGGCGCAAATATGTGGCGGGCTATGCCGATTTCCTCACCGTGACCGAGGCGGAAAAGAATCTCAACGCGGCGCGCGATCAATTGTCCGACATCCGCCGCGCCGAGTTGGCGGCGTCGGTGGCGCTGTTCAAGGCGCTGGGCGGCGGCTATCGAAGCGACGCCGGGCTCTGATTTTATAACCCTCCCGCGACCAAGACGCACCTCGTGAACAAAGCCGGGTTCCCGCCGCCCATTGTGATTGGCGAAGCCCATGGACTCTGCGCTATCCTTCCCGGCGATGGAGCATTTTGTCCGCCGGAAAAACAACATCCGCGCCAAGGCGATCCTCATCGCGTGCGCGTTCCTGCTGGCGGGGTGCGCCAGCGCCGCGCAACTCACTGCTGAAAAGGAAGACCAGCTCGCCGCAGCCGGCTTCGTTCAGAAACCGGCCAACACGCCCGAGCGCGAGGACATGCTCAAGCGCCTGCCGTCCCAGCAATTCGCGCGGCACGTCGATGGCGACGACGTCACCTATGTCTATGCCGATCCGCTGGTCTGCAACTGTCTCTATGTCGGCACGCAAACCGCCTATGGCCAATATATGCGTTATCTTCAGGCCAAGCGGCTGGTGGAAGAACAGCGCAGCGCCGCCCTGATGTATTCCGACCCGACCTGGAATTGGGGCGCATGGGGACCGTGGGGGCCCGGCTTCGGCTTCCGCCGCGGATTTGGCTGGTAGTTCAAGCTACCTTTGCGGCAATCTTATCGATCGCCGCGCGCAATTCTTCCTGGGTGAACGGCTTTTTCAGCCGCACGATCGCCGGATCGAGATTGGCCGGCGTCTCCGCATAGCCGGTCGCCAGGATCGCGGGCAGCCCGGGGCTGATCTTGCGGATCTTGTCGATCAGTTGCGTGCCCGTCATCCGGGGCATCACCTGGTCGGTGATCACCAGCTCGGCCGGGCGCGCGGCCAGCACGTCCAGCGCCGCTTCGCCCGAGCCCGCTTCCCACACCGTGTGCCCCAGATCGCGCAGCATCTCGGCGGTGTTGAACAGCACCAGATGATCGTCATCCACCGCCAGGATTTTGAGCTTGCGGCCATGATCCGTGGCGGGGGCGGATTTGCGCGCCACGGCCACTTCCATGTCCTCGCCCGCTGCCCTCAGCCACATCTCTGCCCTGGTGCCCTGGCCCTTCTTGCTGGTGAGCACGAACTTGCCGCCCAGCTGCTCCGTCATGCCTTGAACCATGGAAAGGCCCAGACCGGTGCCCTTGCCCACGCCCTTGGTGGTGAAGAAAGGCTCGGTCGCCCGCGACAAGGTCTCGGCATCCATGCCGTGGCCGGTATCGCTCACCGCCAGGCGCACATAGCGGCCCAGGGCCAGGCCCATCTCGTTGCCGGGGGGAAGCGCGATTTCTTCCGCCGAGATCGCCACCGTGCCGCCATCCGGCATGGCATCGCGCGCATTCACCGACAGATTCAGGACCGCCAGCGAAAGCTGGTTCTCGTCGGCGATCACGGCGGGAATGTCGGGGGCAAAGCGCAATTCCACCGCCGCGTGCGAGCCTAAGGTCGCGCCCAGCAATTCCTTCATGCCGTTCAGCAGTTCGGCCAGCGGCACCGGCCCGGTGGCGATGTCCTGACGCCGCGCGAAGGCCAGCATCCTTTGGGTGAGCGAGGCGCCGCGCTGCGCGCCCAGGATGGCGTTGTCCACCAGGCGCTTCAGCGCCGGATCGTCGGGCAGGCGTTTGCGCAGCAGTTCCAGGCTGCCCAGCACCGCCATCAGGAGATTGTTGAAATCATGGGCGACGCCGCCGGTAAGCTGGCCGATCGCTTCCATCTTCTGGGTCTGCACCAGCGCCTCGCGGGTGCGTTCCAGCGCCTCATGCGCCTGTTTGCGCTCGGTGATGTCGCGGGTGATCTTGGCAAAACCGGCCAGCGTGCCATCCGGCGTCCAGATCGGATCGATAACCACATGCGCCCAGAAGCGGGCGCCGCTTTTGCGCACGCGCCAGCCCTCGCGCTCATAGCGGCCTTCCTTCAGCGCGGTTTCCAGCGCGCGCTTGGGCACGCCGGAATCGCGTTCCTCGTCGGTATAGAAGCGCGAGAAATGCTGGCCGACGATCTCGTCCGCCTTGTAGCCCTTGATGCGTTCGGCGCCCAGATTCCAGTTGCTGACGATGCCCTCGGGATTGAGCATGTAGATGGCATAGTCGGTGACGCCCTGCACCAGAAGGCGGAATTGCTCCTCGCTGCGGCGAAGCTTCTCGGCGGCGGCATTGCGCTGGCTGAGGTCGCGGGTGATTTTCGCGTAGCCGGTGACGGCCCCGGTTTCGGGATCGCGGATCGGATCGATCACCACATGGGCCCAAAAGCGGGTGCCGTCTTTGCGCACCCGCCAGCCTTCGCTTTCGAACTTGCCTTCCTTGGCCGCGGTTTCCAGCGCGCGGCGCGGCAACTCGGTCGCCTTGTCCTCCGGCGTGTAGAAGCGGGAGAAATGCTGGCCGATGATTTCCTGGGCGGTATAGCCCTTGAAGCGTTCGGCGCCCGGATTCCAGCTCACGATCCGCCCGCTGGGGTCCAGCATATAGATGGCGTAATCGGTGATCGCCTCGACCAGCTGCTGATAGCGCGCGAGGTCGTCCCGGGCCGTCACCAATTGGGCTGGGGCTATGCTCATCCCTGTTCTTCGCCCGCCCCGCCAACATAATGTAAGGCGAATCAATCGGATGGCTGGATGAGGCCCCGCCTAGATTGCCGCATTTACCAGAACGCGTAAGTTAAATGTAAGGTTCCAGAAGCTATCACAAAACGCCAACATTCCGGTGAATGGAAGATGCTCCCGATTGGGCTGGGGAGCCCTACTTCAAGCCCAGCGCGGTCGGATGCTTGGGCTGATAGAGGCCGACCTGGCCGCCGCCCGGCAGCGCGATCCTGGTGACCGAACCCCAGCGTGGGTTCTGCACTTCGGCGCAAGCAACGCCTTTGGCTTTCAGCGCGGCGATCTCGGCTTCGAGGTCATCGCACATCAGGTAAAGCTCATGCGCGGAGCCGTCCTCGGCGGGATGCACCGCCGCTTCCGCCGGCGGCAGCGCGAAGATCAGCCAGCCATGCCCCGCATCCACCGATTTGAATTTGAGCATGTCGCGGAAGAACGCGCGGTCCGCTTCGGCATCCTTGCTGGTGAGAATGACATGCGCTCCGAAAATCATGCCTGCCCCCATTGGTGAGTTGCCCGGACTCTAGCAGAAACAAGCGCGGCATGGATGGCGCCGCCATTCAGCGCCGCATGCGTACCCCTAAATGATTTGTGACACTCGCGCGAGCACCATTTACAGCCGCATTGTACGAAATGTTCCCGGCTGAGTTGTACGTCCGCGTGAACACGAACATTAACCTTTGCACCGTCGGGCCTTTCGCCATGCAAGGCGCGCATGCATACGCATGCATACGCATGCGTGCGCATGCATTCCAAAGTTCCTTTTCATTAAAATCCCTTCTTGTGCGTTACCCTGTGTGTGCAGATCGTCCGGAGACGGATAGTCTGTTCGCGGATGGGAGGGCCTTTATGGCGCAAGCACTAGATCTCTCTAGTTGCGTCGCCCGGCAGGATATAAGCGGATTGCCCGCGATACCTGCCCCATTGTCTTGGCCCATCCTCCTGCCTCCCATGAACCGAGCGGCGAGACGTCCCCCGCCATTGCATCCGCTCGTCTTTTTTTCACGCCGAGATATTGAAGAGAGCAAGCATGGACACAGATCCGATTGTTGTCGTCATAGACGATCATGAAGCCGCGCGTCATTCCTTGCGCGTATTGCTGGAATCGGCTGGATTCCATGTCGCCGACTATCCCTCCGCCATAAGTTACCTGGAAAGCGGAATCGACGGCGATTGCATCGTCGCCGACATGCGCATGCCTTATATGAGCGGGCTGGAGCTGCAGCGCGAGTTGGCAAAGCGCAGGACCCACGCGCCCCTGATCCTGATCACCGGCCATGCCGAGGTCGCGCTTGCCGTCAGCGCGATGCGCGCGGGCGCCTTTGATTTCCTGGAAAAGCCCATAGACGATGAGCGCCTGCTGGAAAGCCTGGGCAACGCGCTCAAGGAAGGCGGCAAGACCCGCCAGACCGCGCACGAATGCAAACTCGCCACCGAACTCCTCTCCGCGCTGACGGCGCGCGAGCGCGAAGTGCTGGACCGGCTGGTCCTGGGCATGTCCAACAAGCTGGTGGCGCATGAATTGGGCATCTCGCCCCGCACCGTCGAAACCCATCGCGCGCGGCTGCAGAGCAAGCTCAAGGCGCGCGATCTCTCGAACCTGGTCAGGCTTTCCATCGCCGCCAACCAGATGCACTGAGACGGAACTCCGCCGAAGAATGGAAAAACACGCCAACGCTAACCTATGTGGTTGCGGTCCGTCCGCTAAAGCTGGCTTAGTGTCGGATGTTCCTCAAAATTCAAACGACGAATTCCTCATTCATATCGAGTGACGGCGGCAGCGAGTATGCCGACCTGGAGCAAGCCAAGACAGCCGCCGTTGAAGGCTCTTTGCGGATCGCGGGCGATGAAATTCGTGCTGGGAAAAATGTCTGCTCCGTCGAAGTCATTCTACGGGACCTCGACGGACGCCAGCATCACCGGATGGCGATAGCGGTTTCCGTCGCGCCCTTGTTCATCCGAGAGGATAGGAAGGGCTGACTGTCACGGCGCGCATCAGGTGTAACAAATGATGCAAAATGGGTTACATTTCGCCAAACCAGGCCCTGGGTTCCATTTTGACTGGGTTCCATTTTGACTGGGTTCCATTTTGACTTGCCAAAGAATCCGGGCCGGACGTACAATTGTTAGCCGCCGGAGATAGCTTTTGATGGGCCCCGGCGATTGAGAGACATAAGGGGCAGATATTTGAACGCTGTCCGCGCTCCCGCTCGATGCGCAGCAGGAGTTATGTGTTGGAAAATCCATCCACGATCGCTTTGGCGCATAACCAAGCCGAACACTCCATCTTGTCTCCCCTGATCCGGAAGCTGGAATTGCTGGAGCCTTTGTCCGGCGAGGCGAAATCGCGCCTGCGCAAGCTGTCCGCCCGGCTGGTGAGTTTCGCCCCGCGCGAGAATTTGCTGCGCGAAGCCGAGCCGCGGGGAGATGTCCAAATCCTGCTCGACGGTGTCGCCGTCCGGTTCAAGAATCTTGAAGACCGCCGCGCCATCCTGGGCTTCCTCTTGCCCGGCGATGTGGACGAGGCCGATGTCTTTGTCGACATGCTGGATCACGGCATCGTTGCGATCACCGCCGGCAAACTCGCCTTGATCCCACGCCTGGCCTTCGCGCAATTGGTGACGGATTTCCCCGATCTGGGGCGCGGCTTCCGGCGCATGGCGCGGCGGGACGATTCCATCAGCCGGGTCTGGTTGACGAATATGGGCCAGCGCGCGGCCGACAAGCAGGCCGCGCATCTTTTCTGCGAGCTGCGCGCGCGCTTCGAGGCGGCAGGAATGGGCGGCCCCGACTGGTTCACCAATCCCCTCACCCAAGAAGATCTGGCCGATGTGCTGGGCATCAGTCCCGTGCACATGAACCGGGTGATGCAGCATTTGCGGGGCTTGATTTGATCCGGCTGGACCGGCATGTCGTGCGTTTCCCTTCGCCCGCCAAGCTCCAGGAATATTGCGATTTCGACGATGGCTATTTGCAAGGCGCGATGGCGCGCGCGCCCAAGATGGCTCGCGTACTGGAGCCGCAATAGCGCTTACCCGTGCTGACCGTCATTTGACGCGGACACAAGCGGTTCCCCTTATCGCACCCGATGGGTTGGTTTATGATCGCGGCGGGCAATCGGGGAACTGATCATGGATAATTTCACCAGACGCGGTTTTGTTGGAAGCGCGGCGATGGCGCCGTTGCTGCTGGGCATGGCCACAAAAGCCGGCGCACAAGCCGTCAACCCCGATCCCTATTCCACTGTCGATCCCGAACTGGCCGCGGCGCTGCGCAAGTTTCCCGCGGGCCCCGAAATCAACGCACAGAATCTGGCGGCGTTGCGCGCGGGCGACCGGAGCTCCTCCATGTCCAACGCGCCGGGGCTTCAGCCGCGCAAAGCCACCGTGCCCGGCCCCGGCGGCGATGTGCCGGTGTTGATTTTCGATCCACGCCCCGGCGCACAGAACCGCCCCGCCACGATTTATATCCATGGCGGCGGCTATGTGGTGGGGCGCGCCGACACCAACATCCAACTGGCGCAGGACATCGCCCAAGGCACGAACAGCATGGTGGTGTCGGTGGATTACACTTTGGCCCCCGAAGCGCATTTTCCCAAATCGCTGGAACAGAATTATGCGGCGCTGGCCTGGCTGCACAAAAACGCCGGCCAATTCGGCGTCGATCCGGCGCGGCTCGCGGTGATGGGCGACAGCGCGGGCGGCGGCCATGCCGCCATGCTGGCGATTGCCGCGCGCGACCGGCGCGAAATCCCCGTCGCCTTCCAATGCCTGATCTATCCCATGCTGGACGACCGCACCGGCTCGACCAACCCGGTGCCGCCTTATATGGGCCATTTCATCTGGACCGCGGTGGAGAACCGCTTCGGCTGGACGTCATTGCTGGGCCAGCCGGCGGGCTCGCCGTCAGTACCGCCCGGCTCGGTCCCCGCCCGCGTGACTGATGTGAGCGGGCTTCCGCCCACCTTCATCGGCGTGGGCTCGATCGATTTATTCTGCGAGGAAGACATCGAATATGCAAGGCGGCTGGCCCATGCGGGCGTGAGCACCGAATTATTCATCGTGCCCGGCGCCTATCACGGCTTCGACATTGTGGCGCGCGAGGCCAAACTCACCGTGGAATTCCGCAACGCCTGGCAAGCGGCACTCCGGCGTGGCTTGGGTATTGGCTGAGCGGTTACCCTTACCGGTCCATCAGCAATTTCGCGCCCAGCCCCATCAGAATCACGCCGATGGCGCTTTCGAACCAGGCCTTGGTGCGGGCGAAACGGCGGCGCACCGCTTCGGTCGAAAGCAGAAACGCCACGCCGCAATACCACAGCGCCGACAGCAATGTGGCGATGGCGACGATGGCGGCCGAGAACCACAGCGGCGCGTGGAGCGGCAGCATCACCGCCAGCACGCTGCCATAGAACGCCGCCGATTTGGGATTGGTGAGGCTGACGAAATAGGCCTTGCGGAAGATCGCGCCTTCGCCTTGTGCCATTTGCTGCTTGCCGGTCGCGACTGGCGCCCTCGCCTGCCACAACATCTTCGCGCCCAGGAAGATCAGGTACAGCGCCCCCACAATCCGGATGGCGGTGAACAGCCACGCGGCATGGGCGATGACAAAGCCCAATCCCACCAAAGTGAGGATGGTCCAGGTGGTGGACGCGGCCGCTAGCCCCATCCCGCCGATCACGCCCGCCCGCCGCGAAACATGGATCGCGGTCGACGTGACGATGGCGAAGTTGGGTCCGGGGCTGATCATGCTCAGCGCCAGGACCCCGGTGAGCAGAAGAAGATTGCTGGCATAGGACATCGGTCCAGACTATTGGAAATCCCGTGCCGCCGCCACGATCTAGCGAAATTTCGCGGAAGCGGGCAAATTCGCCCGGCAATCGGGGAATCGCCTCATGCATCGCTTGCTTTTCTCTCTTCCTGTCCCGCTGGTCTTGCCGGCGCTTCCCTCGCACGCCGCCGAGGCGCCTGGTGTCACGATCAGCGCCGCCCCCGAACGGCCCATCGTCGAACAGCGCGGCGACGGCCATCTGCTGAATTTCGACATGATCGTGCGCAACAAGGGCAACCAGACCTACCGCATCGCCAAGATCGAACTCAGCGTCTATGATTCGGGCGGCGTGTTGGCGGCGCGCAAGGCGCTCAATACAGATGCCTTCGCCCCCAGCATCACGGTGATCGGCGAGCAGCTTCTGGCCCCGGGCAAAAGCCTGGACATATTCAATCCCTTCTCGCAGTTCAAACCAGCCATGCCGCTTGCGCGATTGCGTTATGATTTCTGCCTGCTGCGCGAAGACACGCCGGCGCAGCGTGACGCCAATCGCCATCGCCTGCCCGACGATTGCGATTTCGTGTCATCGCTGGCGGTGACGCCGCGCACCTATGCCGGGAAGACGCCGCTGATGCTGCCGGTCAGGGGCAAAGTGTTCGTCTGGGAGGGGCATGATTTTTACGCCCATCATCTGCGCGTGCCGCTGGGCAATCCCCGGATGGCGTCGATGGGAATCGCGGCGAACTCGAACGAATTCGCCAACGATTTTATTTATACCGATGCGGAAGGGAACGCCTATCGGGGCGATCCGCGCACCCTCACCAACTGGCACAGCTATGGCAAACCACTCTATGCCCCGGGCGCGGGCAGTGTGCGCGAAGCGGTGGGCGACATTCCCGACAACCAGTTCGGCAACGCCGCGGCAACCAGCATTGTCACTCCCCATCTGCCGCCCGGCAAAGACCCGCAGGATCTGGGCAATCACGTGCTGATCGATCACGGCAACGGCGAATTCAGCCTTCTGCTGCACATGAAGCCGGGCAGCGTGACAGTGAAAGCGGACGACCGCGTCGCGCAGGGCCAACAGATCGGCGCCATCGGCTTCACCGGCGACGCCATCTTTCCCCATCTGCATTATGTGCTGATGGAAGGGCCGCAAACCGGCAAGTCATGGGGGTTGCCGACGTATTTCTCTCACTTCCGCCGCTATTTCGGCGCGGCGTCGCAAGAGGTGAGCCGGGATTCGATCAATTCCGGCGACTTTGTCGAGAGCGACGCGTACCCCTGACGCCTATTTGATATTGAGCAGCGACTTGCGCAGATCGGGCTCGGACGTGTTGGGCGACAGCCAGACGCCGAAGAAATCTTGGGCGAAACCGGGTTCGGAAACTTCGCCGGTCAGGGCGCCATTCTTGAAGAAGCGCGTGGGCTGGCCCGGCTGGTACAGCATGGTCATCTCGTCGCCCGATGAGGCGGGGGCGAAAAACGCCATCGCCTTGCGATAGCGCTCGATGTCGGCGTCGCTGAGCTTGGGATCCACACCCTTCATTTCCCGAAGGGTGCGATTGACCAGATAGCTGGAGGAAAAGCCGATGTGATAGCGCAAGGTGAGCGCGAACGGCGCGTTCATGCTCCACCCCGGCGCATCAGTCCATAATTCGGTGTCATAGGCGGTGATGAACAGCACGGCATATTTGCCCGTACCATAAGGCGTGGCGGCATGGATCACCGAGGCGATCTCTGCCGGCGCGGCCAACGCGGGTACAGACGCGACCATTAGCAGGCCAAGAAAGACCAGCGCCTTGTGCTTTAACCGATTCATTTTGCCCCTTTTCTGATCCCAGCGGCCAGCCGCCCAAATCGCGGCCACCGACCCTGACGACTCTTAAATCAGTTTGAGGTCGCGCGCCGCTCTAATTTTTGTTCTGGTTTCCGAAGCGGCCGGGATGTGGAATGCCACTCTACACAGCGGCTCGGGACCGGACAGGATTGGCGATTTGGGCAATCCCCGTATGCACGATCGACACGGCCGTCCCCGGCTTCGCATCGCCGACCTCAACCAGCGCCCCCAGTTGCCGCGTCAGCGCCTCGATGATGCCTGTGCCCAGGCCGGGCTTGGCGGCTGGAGCACCCGCCGACATCCCGACGCCGTTGTCGGTGACTGACAATTTCCAGTCCGCACCCTTCGATTGATAGCCGACCTTGATCCGGCCGCCGCTGCGGTCGGCGGGGAAGGCATGCTTAAGGGCGTTGATGACGAGTTCGGTGACGATCAGCCCCAGACTCACCGAGACGTCGGCGCTGGTGACGCTATCGTCCACCGTCACATCCAGCGACAATTGATTGTGGTCGCGGATCATCGATGCCCCGATGCTGTCACATAGGGCGGTGAAGTATGGCCGCAGCTCCACGTCGCCCGGCTTGGAAGTCGCGAGGTGCTTTTGCAACGCGGCGACGGACATCACGCGCTGGTGCGCATCAACCAGGTGGGTCCTCGTCTCCTCGGACTGCACATTGCGCGCGCTTTGCATGAGAACGCTGGCGATGATCTGAAGACTGTTCGCGACCCGGTGCTGCAGCTCCTGAAGGAGAATGGCTTTTTCCTTCAGCATTTCGTCCTTGAGCTTTTCGGCAATGCGCGCTTCGGTGACGTCGGCTATCGACAAAAGAAGCCGAACGCTGCCTTCATTGCCATAGCTGAGCTTTTGCGCGTTCAGGACAAGACGGCGAGGTTCCTTTCCGTCGCGGCGAAGATCGATTTCGTAGCCTTCGATTTTGGCGAACCCGGACGCCGTCGCTTTCATCATGGAATGGAGTTGCGGGATGTTCCATTCGCCCGATCCAAGTTCGCGCAGAGACCGGCCGGGCACACTGCCCGGATCAATCTCAAAGGCGCGGCAGAAGGAGTCGCTCACCGCCACCAAGGTCAGATCGCCATCAAGCAGCAGCAGAGGCGCGGCCGACGATGCGACCACCGCCAAGGCGAGGTTGAGTTCAATATCCGGAGACATATTCTGTTTCTGTTGGGGAGCCATTGCTGCTACCCCTTTCTGGAAACCGGAGACTCGCGAAATGAAAGTCGTACCCGGAAAAAATCTTGCTGAAGCCGAACGGGCGCCGCTACCACCTGGCCACCCTTCCATAGTTCCGGCCTGGATCGCTTTTAAGTCGATAAGGCGCTGGTTTGGAAGCAAACAGTTCATGCAAAACCGTCACAACATGTTCGGCGGTATAGGGCTTGGCTATAAAGCGCCCATTGGCGGGAAATTCGCTTTTATCGGGAGCATTCAGACCTGACGTCAGGATCAAGTGAATCGGCGGCCAACGATTGCGGACAACTTTCGCCAACTTCAGACCGGCTTTCGTGCTGCCCATGATAATGTCGCTGAACACCGCCCAAATGTCCTTTCGGCGCTCCAAAATCGCGATCGCCTCGTCGGCGTCACAGGCGTCCACCGCCATGAAACCCGCATCTTCCACCATGTGGACCGCGCTTATGCGAATAAGGGCTTCATCCTCGACGACAAGCACGACGGCCTTTTCCATATCTTGATCCATGTCCGATGATGCGGCCGCGGCGCAGACGTTCCAGAACAATCCCCACGGCCATAACGCGCGGAACGCGTTAATGCCTCAAACATCGAGCCGTGACCCTTAGCTGGCGCCAGAAACTATATTCCATCGCTCCCGAGGCGTTCATACGCGGGCGATTCGAGAGAGACTATGTTCAATTTTGCTCACATACTTGCTACAGGCACTGCACGCATCGCCGTAAGCGCATGCACCGTATTGCCCACAACCAGGACGAGAGATGACCTAGCGGCCAACAGCTTCGCATCATCACTCCGCTAACCATCCACAAGCCGGAGGCTGATGCCCCGTTTTAGAGTGGTGCCGCGCGCGGGCTCGGGGCAAAAAAAACAGTTGGATTTGGACATAAACCCCCTCAAAACCGGAGCGGGGCAACCCCATAACACGGCAGGGTAGGGCGGCGGTTTCCTGATTCCCGGAGACAGCCCAGACTGTTGTGTTCTCCAGGTAAGGTGAAACGAGGCGACGGCGACATGGATACGGCAACGACGGAAGCGTCCTCAAGTAGCGAAGCGGTAGGACATGATAAAGCGTCCCCTCCCCGCGCGAGATTTTCGCGCTATCAGATTTTCGTCGTCGCCATCCTGGGGTTCCTGCAATTCACCATCATCCTGGATTTCATGATCGTGTCGCCCTTGGGCGCGATCGTGATGCCGACCCTGCACATCAACCCGCAGCAATTCGGCTTTGCGGTTTCGTCCTATGCCTTCAGCGCGGCGCTTTCGGGCGTGCTGGCGGCGGGTTTTGCCGACCGCTTCGACCGCAAGCGGCTGCTGCTGTTCTTCTATATGGGCTTCGTCCTGGGCACGCTGTTCTGCGCGCTGGCCCAGACCTATCCCATGCTGCTGATGGCGCGGATCGTCACCGGCTTTTTCGGCGGTGTGATCGGCTCGGTGGTGCTGGCCATCGCCACCGACCTGTTCCCGCTCGAGATGCGCGGCCGGGTTATGGGCTATATTCAGACCGCGTTCGCCGCCAGCCAGGTGCTGGGCCTGCCCGCTGCGCTGTATTTCGCCAATCGCTGGGACTGGCACGCGCCGTTCATGGCCATCATCGTCCTGGCGGTCCCGATGGGGCTGTTGATCGCCTGGCGCATGAAGCCGGTGGTGGCCCATCTGGCGCTGAAACAAGAGCGCAGCCCCCTGGCGCATCTGATCGACACCATTGCCGAGCCGCGCTACCGGCTGGCCTTTTGCCTGGTTTTTCTGATGGCCACCGGCGGCTATATGCTGATGCCGTTCGGCACCGCCTTTATCGTCAACAATGTCGGCCTTCCGCTGACCAGCCTGCCCACCATCTATCTGGCCACCGGGGCGTTCACCGTCTTCATGGGGCCCCTGGTCGGCAAGGCCAGCGACAGCTTCGGCAAGTTCAATGTTTTCTGCTTCGGCAGCGTGGTCGCCATCGTCATGGTGGCGGTCTGGACCAATCTCGGCCCCAGCTCGCTTGCCTTCGTCGTCGTGATCAACATCCTTTTGTACCTGGGCATCTTCTCGCGCATGATCCCGGCTCAGGCTCTCCTGTCCGCCGTGCCCGAGGTCACCAAGCGGGGCGCCTTCAACGCCATCAATGCCTCGCTGCAGCAATTCTCGGGCGGGATCTCGGCGGCCATCGCCGGCGCGATCATCGTCCAGGCGCCGGACGGCGTGCTGCGGCATTTCAATTGGCTGGGCACCATCGTGATGGCGGTAACGACGGTGGCGCTGGTGCTGATGTATTTCCTGCACAAATCCGTGCCCGAGCGCCAAGCCGCGCCAAAACCGCGCTAAGGCCCGGCGCTACGCGATCCCGGACTCAGGACTGCGCGCGGTGAACCGCTCCGCATTTTGTGCAGACGATATCGACCGCCACGCGCGGAGCTTTGGCATGCACTTTGAGGCGCAAATAGAATTGATGGGAGGTGCCCACCGGATCGGGCCGCTGCGGCTCCCACGTCGCGGTGCCTTCCTGTCCGCACTTGGTGCAAAGAAGCGGCGTGCTGAAATCTTCCGCCAGGCGGTCCAGCATGGCTTAGCCCGCCACGACCGAAAGACACTTCACCGCGTCCATATGAGGCGGCAGGGTGAGGATCAAGGTCAGCCCCAGGGAATCGGACTCGACCCGCAACTCGGCGTCCAATGACTTCGCCAAGGTCCGGATCAGCTTCAATCCCACGCCTCCGGCGCCGATATCCTCTTCCGGCAGGCCCACGCCATCGTCGCCGATGACGATGGTCACCCGCCCATCGGCGTGCCGTTCGCAGCGAATTTCCAGCTGAACCGGCAGCCCCGTCGGGTGTGCGTGTTTCAGCGCATTGATCATGATCTCGTTGATCAGAAGGCCGACATATTGCGCCTGCTCGGGCGAGAGGCGGCAATCCGCCCGCCAATGGTGCACGAAGTACACGCGTTCGCTCAGGCTCAACGACGAAACCAGCGACGTGCACAAATCCACCACAAACTCGGACAGATAGATGCTTTCGAGATGAGACTGTTCGGAGAGCCGATGATGCAAACGGCTGACACTGACCAGCTTGCCGGCGGTCGCTTCCAGCAGCTCCCTCGCCTCTTTCCGCGACACGATCTCCGGACCCTGGTCGATCCCCTTCATCTGGGCCCGCACCATCGCCATCAGCAACGCCAGGTGATTGGAAATGCGATGGTCGGCCTCGCGCAGCAACGCGGGCGTCGGCGCCGGGGCTTTGGTTTCGGAAACGAGATTGATGGAGCTCATGGCGAGTCCCTCCTGGAGGCCCCTGTGCCTAGGCTCTAATGACCTCAATTTCAACAAAAACGTAATTATATCAATATGTTATATGCTAACTGTATGCCCTTGGCGGGTTCGGCAGCCTTATCCCCTTGGTTCCATTTGACGCTTATTACTCTGACGGCTAATAATGAGTAAGTGAGGGCAGTTAATCAAAGCTAGGGCATACAAACAATGGGCGAGCTGGAACGGGGCGAGCGTTTGCAGATCATGCTGACGCTTGAAGAACTGGAAGCCTTGGACAATTGGCGCTTTGCGCGCCGCATGCCCAGCCGCGCCTCGGCCGTGCGCGAACTCTTGAAGCGGGGCTTGGCCGCCGAAGGCTTCATGAGCGCCGAGCAAGGCAAATCCTCTGGCGCTTTCGGCATGCTGGCGGCCGGAGCAGACGGGCACGACGCGAAGAAATAGGGGTTCGAGGGGCGGAGCCCCGAGAACGGGCGCGGGCCCAGGACCGCGCGGCGCCAGCAAATGCTTTCCGTACGGTGGGCGCCGCTTCTTTGCCGCACTGGCCAGCCAATTGGGAAGCCCGCGCCCCCGCCATACCTGTTACGGTCGCGGTGGTTAGGAAAACCGCATGACCACGGGTGACAATCGCATCAATTTCGCCTGTCCTCATTGCGGTCAGAGCGGTGAGGTGGTTTGGAACGGCATGCACCAGGACCGGGCCTTGATCCATCTCTCCCCCGGATTCCATATCGAAGAGGAAAGGCTTCCGGGGACGAAGCACGTCATCATCTGCGATATGTGCGATGAGATCGACCCGCCCAGGATTGCAATGGCGGTTTCCAGACGGTGAGCGCTTTGAACTCTGTTGATGTGAAAACACGCGATAATCCGGCGCATTGGCGGGAGGGCCAGCTCCGTCATGCCATCGAAGCCGCAGGCGTGGCGCTCTGGTCATGGAACGTCGATAGCGACCGGCTGACGATGGATGAGCAGGCCTTCGCCATGTGGGGCGTACCCCAGAGCGACAGCGTGTGTTTCGAAGACCTTTCCGCGCATATCCACCCCGCCGACCGGGATCGGGTCCGCGCCGCCTTCGCGGCAACTCGGGCAGTGCGCGGGCCCTACGAGATAGATTTCCGCATTCTGCTGGGCGAACTGGTGCGTTGGGTATCGGCGCGAGGAATGGGTGAGGACAGTGGCATTGTCGGCCGCACCATGTTTGGCATCTTCATTGACGTGACGGGGCGCAAACAAGCCGAGGAAGCCAATGAGTTATTGGCCGGCGAGATGAGCCACAGGGTCAAGAACCTGTTGGCCATAGCCACTGGACTCACCAGCATCACCTCCCGTTCGACCAAGACGACGACTGACATGGCGCGCGAACTGACTTTGCGGCTCACTGCGCTGGGGCGGGCTCACGATCTGGTGCGGCCCATCAAGGGCGATCAGGGCCAGGCGGCGCTGTTGGGCGATCTGCTGACGGTCTTGCTGGCGCCTTATGACGATCTGGGGGCGTTCAGCGGGCGCGTGCGTGTCTCGGTGCCGCGCATGGGCGTTGGCGAAGGGGCAGCCACTGCACTCGCCTTGGTGATTCACGAATTGGCGACCAACTCACTCAAATATGGGGCGCTTTCGGTGGCTACCGGTGTGCTTGACGTTTCCAGCGACTCGCAAGGCGAAGAAGTGGTCATATCCTGGACGGAACAGGGCGGACCTCCCGCAACGGCTCCAGCTGCAAATTCCGGCTATGGCGCCAATCTCGTGCAGCGCACCTTGTCCGGACAACTTGGTGGGTCGATTGAACGGGACTGGACTAGCGAGGGTCTGATAGTCAGGCTTCGCATGAGCACCAAATCGCTCGCAATTTAGGGTTTGCATCCGTGTGATCCCGTTCGTGCAGAACCAGACAGTAATTTTGCATCCAGCAGGTGCGCGTCGGCTTATGAAGCTGAGATTGCAATCTAGGGAACGTTCGGATCGCAAGTGCGTTGGTGTGGCTGGTAGGGGACCGTGTTACGCGGTTATCGGGGATTCTTGCCGTCACGCCATATCAACCGACGATTGGGCATTAATGTCTGTCATTCTGATTGTTGAGGACGAAATCTTCATTCGGCAAGCAGCCGAATGGACGATTGAAGATTTGGGTCATAACACGCTTGTTGCCTGCGATCTGGCGGAGGCGCTCTTGCATCTATCTACGTCCCAGCCGATTGACGCGCTCTTTGTCGATATTCGCCTGAGCGCCCTGGCTCTTGGTGGATACGACGTCGCAAATCAAGCCGTCGCGCTCAGGCCCGGCTTGCGGGTTCTATATACATCTGGGACACCCCTAGCCACTCTGATGTCGGACGCCTTTGTGAGAGGCGGTCAATTCCTCCAAAAGCCCTACTCGCCCGCACAGCTTGAATTCTCCGTCGGCGAGCTTCTCCACTAGGTTCTTTGACCGCCCTTTAGAATTGGCAGTCAGTCACAGCCATCATCAAGTTAGGGTAGCCCATCGCCACTTCAAAGACAGAGACGGGCGCGGGGAACAAATCCGCACTGGACGCCGGCATCACCGCGCAAGGGCAGACCGAAGAATCGATCGTCAAAGCCAGCGCGCTTCAAAGCGCCATCTTCAACAGCGCCAATTTCTCCAGCATCGCCACCGATGCCGAAGGTGTCATCCAGATTTTCAATGTCGGCGCCGAGCGGATGCTGGGCTATGCCGCCGCCGAGGTGATGAACACCATCACCCCAGCCGATATTTCCGATCCCCAGGAACTGATTGCCCGTGCTCAAGCCCTGAGCGCCGAACTGGCGACCGCGATCACGCCTGGTTTCGAAGCTTTGGTGTTCAAGGCTTCGCGTGGGATCGAGGACATCTATGAGCTGACCTACATTCGCAAGGACGGGAGCCGGTTCCCGGCGGTGGTCTCGGTCACCGCGCTGCGCGACGCCCAGAACGCCATCATCGGCTATCTGCTGATCGGCACGGACAATACAGCGCGTAAGCAGGCGGAAGAGGCGCTGGCCAAAGCCGCCGCCGAACTGGCTGCCATGCAGACCGCGGTCTCCGAAGCGGCTATCGTCGCCATTACCGACGTGACCGGCAAGATTGAACACGTCAACGATAATTTCGTGCGCATCTCCAAATATGCGCGTGAAGAACTCATCGGCCAAGATCACAGATTGTTGAACTCTGGTTTTCACCCCAAAGAGTTCATCCGTGACCTGTGGGTGACCATTGCTAACGGCAAAGTCTGGCGAAATGAACTCCGCAATCGCGCCAAAGACGGTTCATTCTACTGGCTGGATACGACGATCACACCCATTCGCAACGAGCGCGGCAAGGTGATCAAGTACATGGCCGTGCGTTTCGACGTCACCGCGCGCAAACAGGCGGAAGAGGCGCTGCTCAAGGCGGGCGCGCTTCAAAGCGCCATCTTCAACAGCGCCAATTTCTCCAGCATCGCCACCGACGCCAACGGTGTCATCCAGATTTTCAATGTCGGCGCCGAGCGGATGCTGGGCTATACCGCCGCCGAGGTGATGAACACCATCACCCCAGCCGATATTTCCGATCCGCAGGAACTGATCGCCCGGGCGCAAGCCCTGAGCGCCGAGCTGGCAACCGCGATCACGCCAGGATTCGAAGCTTTGGTGTTCAAGGCTTCGCGTGGGATCGAGGACATTTATGAGCTGACCTACATCCGCAAGGACGGGAGCCGGTTCCCGGCAGTCGTCTCGGTCACCGCGCTGCGCGATGCGCAGAACGCCATCATCGGCTATCTGCTGATCGGCACCGACAACACAGCGCGAAAGCTGGTCGAAGAAGAGCAGAAGAAGTCAGACCAGCGCCTCCGCGACCAGCAATTCTATACACGCTCGCTGATCGAATCGAACATCGACGCATTGATGACCACGGACCCGTCCGGCATCATCACAGACGTTAACAAGCAGATGGAGGAACTGACCGGCTGCACGCGTGACGAACTGATCGGGGCTCCTTTCAAGGATTGCTTCACCGATCCGGCGCGGGCCGAAGCGGGCATCAAACGCGTGCTGACCGAAAAATCAGTCACCGATTACGAATTGACCGCCCGCGCCCGCGACGGCAAGCAGACCGTCGTCTCCTACAATGCAACGACCTTTTATGACCGCAAGCGGACGTTGCAGGGTGTCTTCGCCGCTGCCCGTGACGTGACGGAAGGCAAGCGGGTAGAAGCCGAACTGCAACAGGCCAAGGCCGCCGCGGAGAGCGCCAGCCGAACCAAGTCGGACTTCCTGGCCAGCATGAGTCACGAAATTCGAACCCCCATGAACGCGATCATGGGTATCGCCGATCTGCTCGCAAAGACCGCGCTCACGCCGGAGCAGGACAAGTATGTTCAAATCTTCCGCCGCTCCGGCGACAACCTTCTCAATCTCATCAACGACATCCTGGACCTATCCAAGGTCGAAGCGTCGCAACTCGATTTGGAACGCACCGGCTTCTCGCTCAGCGACCATATGGAGAAAGTGATCGAAATGGTGGCGCCGCGGGCCTACGAGAAAGGTCTGGCGCTGGTATGCGAGATAGCGCCGAGTTTGAGCAACGATCTGGTCGGCGATCCCACCCGGCTACGGCAGGTGCTTCTCAACCTGCTCGGCAACGCGATCAAATTTACCCAGACCGGCAAGGTGTCGTTGAGAGTCGAGCCGGATCTGGATTGTTCGGTGCCGACCGCTTTGCGCTTCATTGTCTCGGATACAGGCATAGGCATTGCGGACGATAAGCTCTCCCAAGTCTTTGAACGGTTCACCCAAGCCGATTCCTCCACAACGCGCCGGTTCGGCGGCTCCGGACTAGGACTGACGATTTCGAAGCGCCTCGTCGAACTGATGGGAGGCCGGATCTGGGTGACCAGCGAAGTCGACAAGGGCAGCGTCTTCACCTTCGCGGTCCCGTTCGAAGTCTCGGTGGCCGCCAATCGTCCAGTGAGTGCGCCTATCGGCTCCGGCCCTGAAGCGCCAATGCCGCCTCTTCGTATTCTCATGGCCGAAGACTCGCCCGACAATTGCACGATCGCCCTGGCCTATCTGGACGATACGCCATACCAAATCGACGTCGCAGAAACGGGGATCATCGCCTGCGCGATGTTCAAGGCCGGCCGTTACGATCTGGTCTTGATGGACCGGCAGATGCCGGCGATGGACGGCCTCACGGCGACCCGCACCATCCGCGCATGGGAAAAAGCGAACGATCGTTCGCCGACCCCGATCATCGCCTTGACGGCCTCCGCTTTGAAGGGCGACCGGGAGACATGCCTTGCAGCGGGCTGCACCGCATATTTGACCAAGCCTATCAAACAGGACGTGCTGCTTCGGGCGATCAAGGACTATTCCTTGGTCCCAGCACAATTATCGCAATCGGGCGGTACTGCGACCAGCAGGGCTGAGCGGTCTGCCAAAAGATTGGCGGAACAGACCCCTGCCTACCTGGAAAATTGCCGGACCAACGTCATTGCGATGCATGAGGCTTTGGATCGGATTGACTTTCAAGCCGTAACGATCCTCGGACATAATCTGCGCGGATCGGGAGGAGGCTTCGGCTTTCAAGCCATCACCGACATCGGCGCCGGCCTTGAGGACGCGGCCGGAGATTCCGACATAGACGTATCGCGTAAATGGGTGTGCGAATTGTCCCGCTATCTGGACGCCGTGGGGACCGCACCTCGCACCAATTGAATATTCGGCGCGCAGGAATTCTGCGAATTTGAGCGGTTTATCACCGGCGCCGGGGCCGAGAATCGCGCTTGGCGCGACCGGCGCGCTCCGCGATATTCCCGGCTTTACACCCCTGGTTACCGCCTTCAATTCGCCGCGCACCCGGCTTTTCCGCGCGCATTTCCAGCATTTCAAATCGCCTTCATTAGAAAATAGCATCTGCGTCATACATCTGATAACATATGTTAAAGGACAACTTGCCTACAGCGCGCTATGAAGATTTGGGCGCGCTCTGTTCGCGTTAAGCCAATTTGGCGCGAGCGTTAGGGTCGGCGATGGACAATGTTCTTGTCAGGAAATTGGAGGGCTACGCCCATCTCGGCGAGGAAGAAAAACGCCTCCTGAATGATGTCGTCCGGGATGTAAGAACAGTCCCTCCGCACACCGATCTCGCCACCGAGGGCGAGAAGTCCACCCATGTCCATCTGGTCATGGAAGGCTTCGCCTGCCGCTATAAATTCACCGCCGAGGGCAACAGGCAGATCATGGCCTATCTTCTGCCGGGCGATTTTTGCGATTTGCACGTCTTCGTGCTCAAGCAAATGGACCACAGCATCGCGACGATCTCTCCCTGTCACATCGTGGATATTCCGCGCGAGCGCATCCTGGCGCTTTTGGAAAGACCCAAGCTGTCACTGGCCCTGGTGTGCGCGGCGCTGGTGGACGCCGCAGTCTTGCGCGAATGGCTGGTCAATGTCGGCCAGCGCCCCGCCAAAAAAAGACTGGCGCATGTTCTTTGCGAATTGCTGCTCAGGCTCCGGGTCGTGGGCTTGGCCGACAAGAGCTACGAATTGCCCCTGTCGCAAAAAGACCTTGCCGATACGATTGGGACATCCTCGGTCCATTTGAATCGCGTGCTGCAGGACCTTCGCCACCACAACATCATTTCGTGGAAACGCGAGAAGCTTGTCATTAACGACATCGACGGTCTGATGACGTTGAGCGGCTTCAACCCGAATTACCTGCATATCGGCAGGCAGGGCGCCGATGAAAGCAATCTCTAGGCTGAGGTCTAAGCTGGGGCTTCGTGTTCTTCCGCCGAAAATGTCAGCGTGAAGAGCAGCCTGCGATCATGGTTCTTCACTTCCAGCCGCCAGAGCGGGCTGTCCCAGAATTTTCCCTCGATGTCCCGGATCACTTCCCCACATAGCCGGACCGCCGCCGCCTGGGCAGCATAGATGTCCGGAAGCTCGGTACCGTCAGCGTCCGGTTCGGGCGTAGGATACTTGATATCGAAGAAGTAGCGGGGCACCGGCGCTCCTCTGCGGGGGGAGCGCGTGGTATCTCCATCGGCGGATCGCCGATCCGGCAACGTCGCATGCGATGCCCTGGACTACAAGCCGGAGATACTCTGACATTAGTTCCCGATCGGCGGCCGAACCGATCCGCGACGCGGGGGCGCGTCTTGGCTAAGGTGTTCTGATGGGGAATACCAAAAATCACGTCTGGGAGTCGCTCGACGCGGGCGAACAGGTTCGCCGGTTCCAGGAGATGTTCGCATCGTCGCCGAGTTTTTCGGCCTTGCTCCAGGGGCCTGACCACCGCTTCGTGCTGACCAATCCTGCCTATCAGCAGCTGATCGGGCATCGCGAGGTGATTGGCCTGCCCGTCCGCGAGGCCGTTCCGGAGGTCCAACACCAGGGCTTCTTTGAATTGCTCGACAATGTCTATGCGTCGGGGGAAGCGTTCGTCGGCAAGGACATGGAAATCACCCTTCAGCGCTCAGCGGGAGGACCCACGGAAACACGCTATCTGGATTTCGTCTACCAACCGATCAAGGACCAGGCCGGCAATGTCGCCGCGATTTTTGTCGAAGGCGTCGACATCACCGACCGGCATGTTTCGGAAGCCGCGTTGCGGACTTCCGAAGCCCGTTTGCGCGAACTGAATGCCGATCTGGAACGCCAAGTGATCCAGCGCGCGCAAGCGCGAGGCCTGACATGGAAATTGAGTCCCGATCTGCTGGGGGCGCTGAATGCCAAAGGCTATTTCGAAACCGCCAATCCGGCCTGGGAAAGCGTGCTGGGCTGGACCGAAGAAGAGGTCCTCAGCATGTCGATTTTCGAGCTGCTGCACCCCGACGATCTGGAACACACGCGCGCCGGCTTCGAATTGACCCAGATCGGCCAGCCGGCGCTGCGCTTCGCCAATCGCTACCGCTGCAAGAACGGCGATCACCGCTGGATTTCCTGGATCGGCATTCCCGAGGACGGCTATGTCTATTGCACGGGCCGCGATATTACCGCCGAGCGGACGGCGGAAGCCGAACTGGCGGCGGCCCGGGATGCCTTGCGTCAATCCCACAAAATGGAGGCGATCGGCCAGCTTACCGGCGGCATCGCCCACGACTTCAACAATCTCCTGACCGGCATCATCGGTTCGCTGGACATCGTTCGCCGGCGCATGGCCGCCGGGCGTCTTGATGAGATTCCGCGCTTCATGGCCGCGGCGACAAACGCCGCGCAGCGCGCCGGAGCGCTGACCCATCGTCTGCTGGCCTTTGCCCGGCGCCAGTCGCTGGACACCCGGCCGAACGATATCAACCGCCTGGTCGCGAATATGGAGGATCTGCTGCACCGGACCTTGGGCGAGCATATTGAACTGAAATGCACGCTCGCGCCGGACCTCTGGACCGCCTTCACCGATACCAATCAATTCGAGAATGCCGTGCTGAATCTGGCGATCAATGCGCGCGACGCCATGCTGGACGGCGGCCATCTGACCATCGAAACCGCCAATGCGCGTCTTGATGCGGCGTATGCCGCAGAGCAAGACGAAGTGGCCCCAGGCGACTATGTGGTGATCGTGGTTTCAGACACGGGTTCGGGAATGCCGGCGGACGTGATGGCCAAGGCGATCGATCCCTTCTTCACCACCAAACCGGCTGGACAGGGTACGGGATTGGGACTTTCGATGGTGTACGGCTTTGCCAAGCAGACCGGCGGCCATCTTCGCATCTATAGCGAGGTCGGCCAGGGCACGACGGTCAAGCTTTACCTGCCCCGCGCCCTGCAGGACGCCGTTGTTCTGGAAAAGCCCGCGGAAGATGTCCCCCGCGGACAAGGAGAAACCATCCTGATTGTGGAAGACGATGCGACGGTGCGGTTGATACTCGCCGATGTCCTGGAAGAATTGGGCTATCATGTTCTGCTGGCCACCGATGCCCGTCCGGCGATTCCCATCTTGCAATCGGACCGCCGGATCGACCTGATGGTGTCGGACGTCATGCTGCCGCACATCAACGGCCGCAAGCTGGCCGAGATCGCGCGCGCCTCGCGGCCGGGACTCAAGGTGCTTTTCGTCACCGGATACGCCGAGAGTGCCACGGTGCGAAGCGATTTTCTCGACCCCGGCATGGACATGATGACCAAACCTTTCGCGCTCGACGATTTGGGCGCCAAGGTCCGAGCCATGATCGAGCGATAGTGGGTTCGAGGGGCGCCGCTGCTTCGCAAGACGATTATTGCCGGACGCAATCTCCAGGCCGATGCTGCGGAATTCTCTGAATTGCGCTAGCATCGGAGACCCTTTTCGGAGAACCCGCATGAAATCCATCATCATCGCCGTTACCGCTCTTTGCGCCCTGCCAGCGCTCGCCTTTGCCGCTCCGGCCAAGCATTTCCCCGGCGCGCCCAATGCGGCCTATTCAGCCGCCGTACAACTGGGCGACACCCTTTATATATCGGGCACCGCCGACGGCAGGGACCCGGACACAGGCAAGCCGCCGGTGGATGCCGCCACCGGGGCGAAAGTGGTGATGAACAACGTCAAGAAGATCGTGGAGTCGGCCGGCTACACGATGGACGATCTGGTGTGGGTGCAGATATTCACCACCGACCTGAAATATTATGGCGACTTCAACGCCGTGTACCGCACCTATTTCAAGGGGCCGCTCCCCGCCCGCGCCTTCATCGGCGCAGGCAGCTTGTTGGGCGATGCGCATTTCGAAGTGATGGGCATGGCCGTGAAAGGGTCTGCGGCGCGGTAACGTGGTTTTGACGCGGCAGCAACTGAGCGCCGCAGCCGTTGCCTTGGCATTGATGGCTTGCCAAACGGCTGCACCGGCTCACGCCGAGACGCGGGCGGATTGGCCTGCTGACTGTCAGCTTGAGCGGGTCGCTGGGCTGCCGATGACCTTGAAAACCGGTCATGTCGTCATCCCGGCCTCTGCAAACGGCAAAGACTTGGCGCTGGGAATCGACACCGGCGGCTATGGCACCAGCCTCAGCAAGGCAGGCATCGCCAGGCTGGGGCTCTCTTACGCCGCGCGGCTGGGCGCCATTATTCCCGCCGGGGGCGGAGCGTGGATCAGTGAGGGGGATGTTCATCTCGACAGTTTGCGGATCGGCGATCTTGAGTTGGACAGGATGTACATCCCGGAGATGGACGTCCTCCCCGGTGTTGACGGCCTGATCGGGCCGGACATCTTGAACAAGTACGACGTGGAATTGGATTTCGGTGGCAAGATTTTCAGCCTGTTCAAACCGCATCCCTGCGCCGATCACGCGGTAACCTGGACCGGCTCTTATGCCGTTCTTCCTTTCACCCTCACCGGAAGCGGGCATGTGCGGGTGCGCGTGACGCTCGACGGCCAGGATATCGATGCCATCCTTGATACCGGGGCCCCCATATCGGTACTCAGCACGCAAGACGCGAACAGCCTGTTCCGCCGGAACGTGAACAGCGCCGGGGTCGAAGCGGCAAATCCGGTGTCAGGCCCCGCTTGGGGCAAAGGCAGACCGGTCAAGGCCTATGCCACCACATTCAAGACGCTCACCATCGGCGGCGTGACGATCCCGGGCCCTCGAATGGAATTGGTCGAGGGGCGCAATTTTCTGGGACATGATTTCGCCACCCTGGTGCTGGGCAATGACGTGCTGTCGCACTTGCATCTTTATATCGCCTATCGCCAGCAGAAGCTCTATCTCACCGAGGCGCAAGTCCCTTGAACGGCAGGACTATTGCCGTTGAATTTTCTGAATTGCGATAGAGTCGGCGCTGGAAGCGCATACGACGACCCCGTAGCATCGCCATAAATCACGCGCAGGCGCTGTTCAGTGCTGATGCGCCAGTTCCGACTTTTCATTCGCTGTGAGATCGAGAGCGGCGGCGCTGGCGAATTGCTGCCTGGCTGCCTCGGGTTTGCCCGAAGTGGCCAGCGCTTCGCCCCATTTCAGATGCAACCGGCCCCAATTGGGCGCGTCTTGCGCCGCTTCGCTGAATTTCGTCAGCGCCAAGTCCGAGCGGCTCTTGGCCATCAGGGCTTCGCCCCACATCTCCAGCGGATCGGCATAGTGCGGTGACTTGGCGTGGGCGGACTGGAATTTGGCAATCGCGCCATCCCAGTCGCCCTTGTGCAACAGCGTCTCGCCCCAATCGGTATCGGCAAATGGGATGTGGGGCGAGCGGGCTGACACCAGTCTGAACCAGTAGGCGGAAGCGCCCCAGTCGCCTTTCAGGGCTGCGATCCTGGCGCGGACGCGCAGGCAAGAGTCGCAGTCCGGCGGCGAAGCCGCGATAAGCGCCTGGGCACCCGCCAGATCGCCGCTCTTCGCCTTGGCATAAGCCCAGGCCGGCAGGTAATTGAGACGCGTCCATGCAAGCGCCGGATGGGATTTCACAAACGCGTCCGTTGCGTCACCGCGCCGTGCGGCAAGCTCCCAATCCCCTGCATAAGCGGCGATGAGCAAATTCGGCAACGCGGCGTCGCTATCGTGCGGGTTTTGAATATCGGCCGCCGGGATCGTGCGGTAGATTTTCCGGCCGAGCGCCAGGTCATGGGACAAGACGGCGTCGTTCGCATGTAACGCCGGATCATAACCGGCGCCCACGGTCACGGCATGTAGCTGTGCCCATTCCGCCAGCGCCCGGTTGAAATTCCCCAGATACTCTTCGCGATAGATCGACATCAGAAGCGGCATCATGGCGACGACACGAGGCGACATATCGGCCGCCGCGTCACCGGTCAGGTGCGGCGGCACCGCTGCCATTTGCGTGTACGAGGCCTCTTCGTGAAACAGTTGGCCTTCCGCCGAGCCGGCCCAAGCACTCAAGACGGGGTTGTGCGGCTCAAGCCGCAGGCCTTCATAGGCCTTGTTTGCCGCATCCCAATTGTCGCCCTGGCGCGCGTAAAAGGCCGCCCAGGCCGCCAATCCCCGTGCCTGATCGTGGGGCGTGCCATTGGATGCCAGCGACGGCAGCAGCGCCATCGCATCCGCGACGCGATGCTGGCGCGCCAGATAGTCGATATAGTGATAGGGCACCGTATCGGCCATGAGATGTTCCGCCGCCTGCGCCAGCAGCAGGGAAAGATCGCCGCCGGTCATCGTCGCGCCCGGCTGGTCGCCATAACGCACGGTGAGCGAGTAGCCCTTGGCGTCATGCACAAGATCGCCGCTGACATGGGCTTCATGCCCCAGCCATTCGCGCAGATAACGGTCCAGTTCGCCGACGGAAATGCCGGTCTCGGGAATTTCGACCCGCACCGCATCGGCGGAATCAATACGGTAGGACGCGCTTCCTTGGTTGATTGCCAGGCCCGAAGACTGCAACTGCCCGAATCGGTCGATCACCCGGTTGGCCAGCACCGATCCGGTCATGCCGCTCTGCGCCAGGTCCGGCGGCACCGAAAAGGCCTCCACCACCATGCCGCGGCTCTGGGCCGCGTTCCACACCATGGTACCCAGCCCGGCGACGGCCAGAAAAATCACCAGCCCCCCCGCTATCTGCAGCCCCAGCTTGCCGATGTCGGAAAAGTGGCGGAAACGCAGGTGCGCAAACTCGAAATGCTCCGATTGTTGCAGCTGACCGATCTGCAATTCGGTTAGCCGGTTTTGCCGGTTCAGGTAATCGCGTGCCTCCGGCGTATCGGCGGCCAGCGCCGCGGCCAGCGTCGCGGCCAGGGCCGTGCTTTCGGCGCGCGCCGACGGCTTCCACGCTTCGTCTTTAACCTCTTCCCCCATGGCGGCATTTTTCCATAGGCTCGATTACCATTGCTTTAAGAAATACACCGCAGAAGCCAATGAAATGGCGCCGGATTCGCCAAGGGAGTGGTGACAATTGGAGTTTCTGCGGTCAGGTCAGGTCTTTGAGACGCAGGCAGGCGATTTTGCGAATCTCGTTCAAGGCGGTGGCGAATTCGGTCTGGGGATCATGGTGTGAACTTTGTGGCAACACCGTCTTATTTTTCGGTGCTAAATTCGGTGCCAAACGTCATGATTGCGCGCATAGAACCGAATAAGTTATTGATTGTCTTGGCACGACCCCGTAACTCAGCAGGGTTCGAGCTCCGAGAACGGGCGCGCGCCCAAGCGCGCCCCGGACGAAGCAGCGGTTTCCTAATTCGGGCGCATCCAGCTTTTCCTGGCATATTCTGACATTTGCCGTTTGGAATAGGCGTGAAGTCGTGATTTGTCAGAATGATTTCGGATGCCGTAGGCCGCCAAAGGGGACGCCAGCGAGATGGATCAGGGCTACGGTTTCGTGAAGCTCCGTCTTTTAGCAAGTATATAGATGGCCGGGATCACAACCAGCGTCAGGATCGCCGACGACAGCATCCCGCCGATCAATGGCACCGCGATCCGCTTCATCACGTCCGAGCCAGCGCCGGTGCTCCACAGGATAGGCAGAAGGCTCGCCATGATCGCCACCACGGTCATCATCTTGGGCCGCACCCGTTCCACCGCGCCTTCCATGGTCGCAGCGTGAACATCGGCCACGCTCAGATCCCCGCCTTCCGCTTTCCGTTTGGCCGTAATGTTCGCCAGCGCATGATCCAGATAAATCAACATCACCACGCCAGTCTCCGCCGCGACGCCGGCAAGGGCGATGAACCCTACCGCCACCGCGACGCTCATATTGTATCCGATCAGGTAGAGCAGCCAGAAGCCGCCAGTGAGTGCGAAAGGCACCGATAGCATCACGATCAATGTTTCCGTGAAGCGCCCGAAATTCATGTAAAGCAGCGCGAAAATCACGAATAATGTGAGCGGAATGACCAGCTTCAGGCGGTCAGCGGCGCGCGCCAGATATTCATACTGCCCGCTCCATTCGATGCGGTAGCCTTGCGGCAGTTTCACCTGGGCCTCGACGGCTTTGCGCGCCGCATTGACATAGCCGCCCAGATCGCGCCCGCTAAGGTCTATATAGATATAGTTCACCGGCTCGGCGTTCTCGGTGCGGATCGAGGGGGGGCCTTCGCTGACCCCCACCGATGCGACTTGACCCAGAGGAATGGAGGCGCCGCCAGGCGCGGTGACCAGCACATTCTGCGCGATGGCCTGAGGATTGTCGCGGAACGCTTGCGGGTACCGCACGATCACGCCATAGCGTTCCCGGCCTTCGACCGTTTTGGTCGCCACGTCTCCGCCCAGCGCGCTGCTGACGACATTGTCAACGTCCCGGACGGAAAGACCGTAGCGGGCCAGCGCTGTCCTGTCGGGAACGACATTGAGGTAATAGCCCCCTAAAACGTGATCCTCGACGGCACTGCCGGTGCCGGGAACGCGGCGCAGGACCGCCACGATCTGGTGGGAAAGAAGGGCGATTTCGGCGAGGTCGGACCCATAGACCTTGACCCCCACTGGCGTGCGAATGCCGGTGGACAGCATGTCGATGCGCGCCTGGATCGGCATCACCCAATCGTTGGTGACGCCGGGAAATTGCAGGGCGCGGTCCATGTCCGACCTCAATTTGTCGATGGTCATCCCCTTGGGCCAACTATCTTCCGGCTTCAGATTGATGACGGTTTCGAACATTTCCAGCGGCGCGGGATCGGTCGCGGTGTCGGCGCGGCCCGCCTTGCCGAACACGGATTCCACTTCGGGAAAGCTCTTGATGATCTTGTCCTGCAACTGGATCAATTCGCCGGCCTTGGTGATGGACAGGCTGGGCAGGCTGATCGGCATGTAAAGCAGTGTGCCTTCGTTCAAAGGCGGCATGAACTCGCTGCCGATGCGGGTGACGGGATAGATGGAAACGGCAAGCACTAGAACCGCGACGGCTATCGTTGCCTTGGGGTAACGCAGCACCCATCCGATCACGGGCCGGTAGAACCAGATCAGCGCGCGATTGAGTGGGTTTTTTCGTTCCGGCAGGATGCGGCCCCGTACGAACAGGACCATCAGTACCGGCACCAGAGTCACCGATAGTAACGCGGCCGCCGCCAGCGCAAAGGTGTGAGTATAGACGAGGGGCTTGAACAGCCTTCCTTCCTGCTCCTGCAATACGGACAGTGGCAGGAACGAGACGGTAATCACCAACAGGCTGAAGAACAGCGCCGGCCCCACCTCACTCGCGGCCTTGATGAGGATCGTCATCCTGTTCTCGCCCGGCAGCGCCTGTTCCAGGCGTTTATGCGCGTTCTCAATCATCACAATCGCGGCGTCCACCATGGCGCCCATGGCGATGGCGATGCCGCCCAGGCTCATGATATTGGCGCTGACGCCAATCCCATGCATCACGATGAAGGCGATCAATATGCCCACTGGCAGCATGATGATGGCAACTAGGGCGCTTCTCACATGCAGCAGGAACACCATGCAAACCAAGGCGATGATGATGCTTTCTTCGATCAATGTGCCGGTGAGGGTATTGATGGCGCGATGGATCAGGTCTGAGCGGTCATAGACCGGGACGATCGAAACGCCCCTAGGCAGGCTGCCGGCGATGGCCGCGATCTTCTGCTTGACGTTGTCGATCACGCTCAGGGCATTTTCGCCAAAATGCTGCATCACAATGGCGCCAACAACCTCACCCTGACCGTTGAGTTCGGCGAGCCCTCTTCGCTCCGCCGGACCCAATTCCACCCGTCCGATGTCCGTGACGGTGACCGGCGTGCCGCCTTCGTTCTTGAGCACGACATTTTTGATGTCGTCTATCCCCTTTAGGTAACCTTCGCCGCGCACCATATATTCGCGCTCGCTCATCTCTACCGTGCTACCGCCCACCTCCATGTTGCTGGCGCGGATAGCGGCAGTGAGTTGCGCCAACGACAGGCCATAGGCCTTGAGCTTCTCGGGATCGGCGATCACCTGATATTGCTTGACGAAGCCGCCGATGGGGGCCACTTCCGCCACTCCGCCCGCGGCATCGAGCTGGAAGCGGACGAACCAATCCTGGAGGGAGCGCAATTCCGCCAGAGTGCGCTGGGCGCCGACCAGGGCATATTCGAAGACCCAGCCCACGCCGGTGGCGTCGGGTCCCAAGGATGGGGTCACGCCTTGGGGCAGGCGGCTCTGCGCTGCGTTCAGATATTCAAGCACCCGGCTCCTCGCCCAATAAGGGTCGGTGCCGTCCTGGAAGAGCACATAAACGAATGAGACGCCAAAATACGAAAAGCCCCGCACCACCGTTGATTTGGGCACTTCGAGAAGCGCGGTGGTGAGCGGATAGGTGACCTGATCCTCGACCACCTGGGGCCCCTGGCCGGGATACTCGGTATAGACAATCACTTCGGGGTCGGAGAGATCTGGGAGCGCGTCCAGCGGGGTATTGATCACGGCCCAGACACCGATTACCGCCACGATGATGCTGGCGATCAGCACTATCAGGCCGTTGCGCGCGGAGAATTCGATGATGCGGGCGATCATGGGCCAGCGCCTTGCGAAGCATTATTGCCGGCACTGAAGGCTTGCAGCGCCGCCTGCAAATTGCTCTCCGCGTCGATCAGGAAGTTCGCGCCCACCACCACCTGTTCTCCCGGCTTCACGCCGCTGAGAATTTGGCTATAGCCGTCGCCCTGGAGGCCCAGCTTGACGGCGCGAGGCTCGAAGCGGCCTTGCCCGTGGTCGACCAGCACCACCTGGCTTGCGCCGTTGTTGATGATCGCAGAATCCGGAACGACCACCATGGGCTTTCGTGACGCCGCGGGCGTGGCGATGGCGACATTGGCATACATGGAATCGCGCAACAGTCCGTCCTGATTGGGAAGGACGATGCGCACCTGGCCGGCGCGCGTGTTGGCCTGTATTGTTGGGTAGATGAAATCCACTTTGCCCGCGAAGCTCCGCCCCGGATAGGCCACCAAAGACGCTGTTGCCGTGTCGCCCACATGCAAGGCGCCCATGTCCTGTTCCTGCACGTCCACCATCAGCCAGACCGTCGAAAGATCGGCGATCTTGAACAAGGGATCGCCGGTGTTGAAATGCATCCCTTCGATCGCTGGCTTGTCCAGCACAACCCCGGAATGGGGTGCGGTGATGGTGACGAACCGGGTGGGCAGCCCGGTGCGGTGGATTTCGTCAATCGCCGAATCCGGGATGCCATATTGCTTGAGCACATTATCGGCCTGGGCGATCTCGCCTTGGTTCTTGTCCTGGAGCGCAATCACCAGGTCGATTTCGCGCGTGACCACGTCCGGACCAGTCTGCATCATCGTGTCGGGTGTTTGTATCCAGACCTCCGCCAAGGGCTGTCCCGCCACGACAGAGGCTCCGGTTGTCGAGACGAAGAGTTTATTGACCACACCATCAAATTTGGTGGTGACCGAGGTAAGCCTGCTTTCATCGGGCTGGATTGTGCCCGTGGCCTGAACGGTGCGCGCAAGCGACTCGCGCGCGGTCACGGGCGTTGTCTTGACCCCCAGCATTTGGATGCGCTGCGGGCTCACGGTGACAATGCCCGGCTCGTTCCCGGCTTGGTTGGCATAGACGGGGATGTAATCCATCCCCATCGAGTCTTTCTTGGCCACCGGCGAAGTGTCAGGCAGGCCCATGGGATTCTTGTAATAGAGAATCCGCCCCTTGCCTTCGCCCGGCGGAGCGGGAGTGGCTGGCATCTGTGCCGACGCCGTCATGGGGGAAGGCGCTTGAGAGCGCGAAGCGATCCAATAGCCGCCGCCTATTCCGGCAGCCACGAGCGCGACAGCCATGATGGCGAGTGCGATAATCTGAATAATGATTGTTCGCATGGATGTCTCCACTTGCGAAAGCCAAAGGAAGGCGCGCTCCATCAGCTTTCGCTGGACGCGAAAGCTCGAAGCATCACGCAAACGCGCAGGCTGCGAGCCTGCGCGTTTTTACCGTCAGGCGTGGAGGATGGGGGGCGGCAGAACGGGGCGCCGCGAAATGCCGTCGAGGCTTCCAGTAAGGAAGGATATTCCGCCGGACTGGCGGGGTGTGGAAGCGGAAATATCGGGAATCAACCCCGACGGCATGGCGCAAGTCCCGGCAACGCAGCAGCCGCACCCCACATTGCCGCAAGGCGCGTTCTTCATCGGCGCCTGCTTTTGCGCGTCCATGGACCCAGCCGTCAGCGGCATATCCGGCATCATCATCGAGCATGGCATCGACCCGCCTGCGCCGGGAGCGGCCAGCGTCGGCAACGCACCGCCAAGGCAAAATCCTATGGCGATGAACAAGGCGATGATGCGGTGTCCAAAAAAGCTTGTCATCGGCCCCATGATAGGCTGCGGGTTAGACGTCTTCAAGCAAGTGCGGCCCCATTAACATCTCATAATAGGGCTTGCTCGCGACGATCTACCGGCGAAAGAGGATTGCGTAGAAGCGCCTTGCATCGGGGAGCGCAAAAGGGAAAAGTCGGAAATGCGGGAAAGCCAATCTCGAAAGGTTTGCCAACCCGTTGATTTTGCAAGCGACCCCGTAGCTCAGCAGGATAGAGCATCGGTTTCCTAAACCGAGGGCCGGAAGTTCGAGTCTTCCCGGGGTCGCCAGTTCGCAGCCCATGCGCTCACTATAAGCCAATCAGGTCGCGGGAGTACGGAATCGCGTTTGCAATCGAACCACGGGCCGTTATCCTCCCCTGAGACGTCAGGTCTCGGAGGGCTGTCATGAACCGGCTATACAGGGTCTTGCTGCGCCTGGTTGCTCTTATCGTCGTCGTCGTGCTGGTCGCCTGGGCCGCGGCCTATCTCGGGGTCTACAACGTCGCCGCCGACGACCCGCACTGGCCCTTCGTCAAGAACTTCCTGGGCTACACCATGGACCGTTCGGTGGCGGCGCGCGATGGAGATATCGATGTGCCCGACATCAAGGATCAAAAGATGATCGCGGCCGGCGCGGCGGAATACGACTCCATGTGCACCGCGTGCCATCTCGCGCCGGGCATGGACGAAAACAAGCTGCGCGCCGGCCTCTATCCCAAGCCGCCCAGTTTCGCGAAGCGCCGCCGGCCGGGAAATCCCAAGGAGCAATTCTGGATCATCAAGCACGGGATCAAGATGACGGGCATGCCCGCCTGGGGGGTCAGCTATCCGGATGCCGATCTCTGGAAGATCGTCGCATTCTTCCAAACCCTGCCCGGCATGACGCCCGAGACTTACAAGTCGCTGGTTGAATCCGGCAAGCAGTAACCTCATAGCGAGGCGCCATGCTGTCATGGATCAGGTTTGCCGCCGTGGCGCTCCTGTCTTTCGCATTGCTGCCGGTCATGGCAAGCGCGGCTGAAATCCAAGGCCAGCATATTCTTCTGCCCGCCAAGGAACGCCAGGTGAATGTCACCTATTTCCGCGCGCCGGGAGAAGCGCCTCGTCCCGCGATCCTGCTGCTGCATGGTGCGAGGGGGTTTGATGCCCAGATTGCCGACTATGACCGCTACTGCTCGGAGCTCGCCAGCAAGGGCATGGATGCTTATCTGGTCTATTATTATAGCGTCAACGACCAGCACAGCATGGCAAGCGGCACGGACGTTTTTATCGACCGCTTCGCGGCATGGGCCCGGTTGGTGGACGATCTCGCCAGCGACCTGCTGGCCGCAAAGCAATCCAATGGCAAAATTGGACTCATCGGTTTTTCCAACGGCGGGTTTCTGGCCGCCGGCGCCGGCGCGCTGGACCAACACATAAATGCCGCCGTCATTTATTACGGCGCCGTGCCTTTTCCTATCATGGATCGCGTGACCCGCTTTCCCCCGCTTCTGATTCTGCATGGCGATGCCGATGCCATTATCGCGGTGGACAGGGGCAAAGAGCTGGCATCTCTTGCCAGGCAGCTAGGGGGCTCCGCCGACCTGGTCATCTCTCCGGGGGCGGGGCATGGCTTTGGCTCCAGGCTGAACACCAAGGACGGCGCCGATGCGCTTGCCCGCACCATCACGTTCCTGACCAAAGAGCTTGATGCGCATTCGCCCTGACCGAAGCGCGACTTACCCGTAGGTGAAGTCCGGCTTGCTTTGCCCGACTTCTATAATATAGCCGTCGGGATCGCGGATGTAGCAGCGCGTCTCGCCATATTTGTCTTTGGGCTCGGTGATGAACTCGGCGCCGCGGCTTTTCCATAGTTTATAGCAGGCCTGAATATCCGCGACCCGGATATTCATGAAGCTGCTCACGGCATCGGGGTCGGGCGGAACGCGGAGTATCACCGTCGGCTTGTCGGGCGTGGGACCGCCGCCAGGATTGACGATCAGCCAGGTGTTGGCGATCTGGAGGTAGCCGGGCGCCCCCTTGGTGTCGCCGCCGCTGACGATGCGGCCGTCGAACACCTTTTCGTAAAATCGCAGTGATCGTTGGACGTCGGCGACGGTGAGAAAATGCGCGACGGTGAAACCATCCTTGGGCGGCATGTGATAAGTTTTTTGCTCGACTTTCGCTTCGCTCATAACCGGCTCCCATTCGGATATGGTATTTTCCGGGGTCCAGAATATGCCGGGCAATGTGTGGGCTCAATGGGCGCCACCACGGCGCGGTGGCACAGCGATTTGCGCGAAAACTGAGCACCGCCGGCTTTTCATCCCATCGAAGGTCTGATTTGCATCAGCCCCAGAATGTGGGCACCGAAGCTGCGTTCAACTCCGAGCGCGCCTTGTCGGCCAACTCGTCCCATGCAATCGCCAGCTTCAGGAATCCGGTCGTGATCTCGGCATCGGGAGCGGCGATGGCCGATTTTCTCGCCTCGTCGGAAAGTTTGCGATATTGCGCCAGGCGGTCGCTGGGAGATTGGCCGTGTGCAAGATGGGTCGCCATAGGGTCCCCCTCCTATCTGGCCTAATAATGCGCAGATGACCTGCTTGGTTCCGGGCACGGATTCGCCTGGCACTTGCGTCGCGCGTTCAGGCATTTCGCTTGTGATCCCGGCAAACATTCAGTTTTTAAGGATTGATTTATCCCAATTTTCCCGCCCCTTGTGCTTCATCGTACCAAGATGGGGCAGGACGGAGTTCGCGGGAAACGGGTATCATCACCCTCGTGACGAGCACCAGGAGGGGCGATGCTCGCCTATCGGTTCTATATCTTGAAACCCGACGGCAGGATCGAAACCGCGGCCAACCATGAATGCGCCGACGATCAGGCGGCGCTGGAGCACGCGAGGAAGATCATCGACGGCAAGGCGATCGAATGCGGGCAAGGCGCGCGCAAGCTGTT
>Ga0075522_10000209_pt1 | contig 39597 bp, 44 predicted proteins | sample NGEPerA_FD_74796 | JGI IMG/M metagenome (GOLD analysis project Ga0075522, IMG submission 74796) | Arctic peat soil microbial communities from the Barrow Environmental Observatory site, Barrow, Alaska, USA - NGEE PermafrostL2-A | ecosystem: Environmental > Terrestrial > Soil > Wetlands > Peat ... | reverse complement strand
CTTCCTCAGATCACCGGAGACGATTCGACCGCGACGCCCGCGTGCACGGGCGCCAAGACCTGCGGCCTGAACCCGACGCCGGCCAACGGCGGTTTCTCCGTCTGCGGTCTGAAGGACAAGCAGGCCTGCACCAGCAACTCAGCGTGCGCCAGCAACACCTGCGTCATCTACTACGTCGATGCGGACGGCGACGGCTGGGGCAACACTGCCGACCCCATTCGCATTTGCAACGAGCCGAACGCGGCCGCGCCGCCCGGATTCTCAACCCGCCCAGGGGACTGCTGCGATACCGACGCTTCAGCTCACCCCGGCGCGACGTCCTATTCCCCGACCCCGGACCTCTGCGGCTCCTTCGACATCAACTGCGACGGAACGATCGAGATTCAGCCGGGCTGCGCAGGCGATAGCGATCCAACGACCTGCGGCAAGGCCTGCACCGTCAAGAATGCCTTCGATCTGAACCCCATCGCCTGCCTTTGACCAGAACTCGGCCCGCCTGGCCCTGGTCGACCACCTCCCCCAGCCGTCCTCATCTTCGAAAGGAACCAATCATGCTCACTCCGACTCGCCTTCTAGTTTCCATCCTCCCGATGCTGTTGCTCGCCGGGTGTCCGTCGAATGGCGACAAGAGCGCTGACGCCAGCGTCGACGCCGAGCCCCAGAAAGAAGACGCGCCCACCATCCCCATCACCGGCCCGCGCAACCCGATCGCCACCACCTGCTCGACGAACAGCGATTGCACCTCGGGGTTCTGCACCGACGGCGTCTGCTGCGACTCGGCGTGCAACCAGACTTGCTTTTCGTGCAGCACGACGGGGAAGGTCGGTAACTGCGCTCCACTCGCGTCCGGCCAGGACCTCGTGGCCACCACTCCTTGCGCGGGCTCGGGCACCTGCAAGATCGACGTCGCCACCAGCCTCCCGGAATGCAGGGTCGCCGACCTGCAGGCCTGCCAGACGAACTCGGACTGCGCGAGCAACAACTGCGTGACCTTCTTCGTCGACGCCGACGGGGACGGCTACGGTACGCCCACCGAAGCGCAGATCTGCACGGAGCTGGGTGCGCAGCCACCGCCCGGATACGCCGTCCTGAGCGGTGACTGCTGCGACATCGACAGCGGCGCCCATCCGGGTGTCGCTTCGGGCGTCTACTTCGGATTCGCGGACGCTTGCGGCAGCTACGACTGGAACTGCGACGGCAAGGTTGAGCAGCAGCAGCAGTGCACCTACAACTCCACCCTCGCCTGCGGAGGGGAATGCACGAGCACCAGCATCTTCGGCGGCGGGACCATCAACCTCTTTACCGAGGCCTGCCACTAACAGCGTCGCGACGACGACGGTCGCCGTCGCTCTTCATTCCGTCGGCGGTGTTAAGGACGCCGCCACACCCGGCTTCCGGGGCCGCCGAGCCCCGAACGGAGAGGAGCGGAGGACGCTAAGCCCACCCCTCAGCTCCTGCCACCGTGCCCAAACCCAAATACGGGTGACCACAGCAGCGCCCCCCTCTAAAGCCAGCTTGGACCTACCCCTGAACTTACTCCCACGGTTGTTAGTTCCCCGAAACCCGAGCACACGCCGTCCCGAATGGAAGGAGCAAGTGGTCATGAGCGTCGACCGCAAATGCGAGCAAGGCCTGCCTGACGAAGACGACACCCTGCCACCCTACGAGGAGATCACCCAGACCGATGCGGACTGCCATCGCCCACCCACATCCCCGATTCCCCGGCGCCGGGACGTTCATGTTCTAGATTTCAAGGACGGACGCAGCGCCGCCACAGTCACCCACGGGCCGCTCGATCCCTCGCGGCTCTGGGTGACCATCGAGAATCAAGAGGTGTACCTGCAACTGTCGTTCGAGGAAGGTATCGCGCGCAAGCTCCTGGAACGCCTCCTAGTCGTGCTCGCGACATTCGGCGAGGTCCGCTCGACGCTCGACCACCGGGGGGGCTTGAGATGAGCACGTCCCCGATCACCGCCGGCCATCTATTCGCGGGCTTTTCTCAGCTCCCGGATCAGCTGTCGCGCGACTCGGCGAAACCCGGCGGGCGCCCTGCCATGTCCAACACCACGAACAACAGCCAGCCGGATCCGACGATGGCCGCCTGCCGCGACCTGCTCGCCCGTGCTTTCGACGCCGGCATCTCAGCCGGCGAGCTCGAAATGCTCATTCGTGCCGAGGTCCGGCGCTCGCGGCGAGGCGCGCAGACCGAGCCGTGCTCCCACGCGCCGGGTCCGCTTTCCCCAGAGGCGATCGCGCAAGGGCTCGGACGGTGAAGTGCGCTGGATCCAGCACTGGAAAGGTCGCGCGCAGAACGAGAGGCCTCCAGCCGCGGAAGGCATCCGGTGCAGGACGGGTCGCAAGACCGCGCGACGTCTTGCCTCCTGCACCGATCGTCGACGAGGACGGATATCCGCCGTGGCGGCCCTGCAGCGGGCCTCGAAAGGGCACGGCGTGCCCCTGGTCCGGATGGACGCGCAGCGAGCGCTGTCCTCGCTGTCGCTACGCGGCCAGCCTCTGAGTCCGATGCGCTCGCTCAGCTCCTCGGGCTATTCGGCTCGGGGTTGGATCACGCGGCCATCGCAATGGTGGTCCGTTGACGCCGCCGCAAAAGATGTCGACTGGCGCCGAAGGATCGCGAGCACTAACGACGCCGGCCGAGCAGGACGGCCGAGGCCGTGACGATCGCCCAAGCGACGAGGTTGAGCGTTAGAAGGCCCATCACGGTGAGGCCCAGCGCTTCCAGATCCCAGAACGTCATGTTCGGCCCCGACGATCACGATAGCACCGTCGTCGTCGATGGGACCGGCCGTTGGTCGCCGAGTCAGCCCGGCCTGGCCGGAGCTCGAATCAGAGTCTTCACCGCTTCGGCCTCTTGGCATGTGTTGGCGGTCAGCGCTCTCTGCCCACGCGCCCCTTCACGAGTGCTCCCCCCGCTCCGCGCAAAGCCTTGTGCGCGGGGCCCCCCTCGCTCGGGGAGCTAGGTCGTTCGCTCCCTTTGGGTGACCGCCAACACCCACCAAGAGGCAACCACCATGAAGACAAAACCCGATTCTCTCAGCTCCGGTCAGGACGCGGCGGATCTCCCGTATCGACCGGAGAGCAATCCTCCTCGGCCCTCATCCGCTCCGCGGCTTGCCGGGGCCAGCGACGTCTACGACCAGCTCGCTGACATCCGAGGCGCGGACCGAGAACACCTCGTGGTCCTGGAGCTCAACGTCCGCCATCGGCTCATCGACAAACGCGTCGTGGCCATCGGGACGCTGACGGGCCTCGAGGCTCACCCGCGGGAGATCTTCAAGCACGCGATCATCAACTCGGCGGCGGCGATTATAATCGCCCACAATCATCCCAGTGGTGATTGCACGCCGTCGACCGCGGACCTCGAGCTGACCGGACGGCTCCGCGAGGTCGGATCACTGGTCGGTATCCCTCTCCTCGACCACTTGGTGGTCGCCACAGCCGGCTACGTTTCGCTCGCCGAGCGTAACTGGCGGTGACACTAACGGCGCCGGCGCCGCCGGCGCCGCCGGCGACGGTCCAGTTGCACGAGGATGACGGCAGGGGAGGCGCTGCGCGCTTTCCAGACCGGCGCGCGATGGCGCCGAAGACCCCTCGCATCGCGCTCGGGGCGGCGACCCTGCGGGTCGAGTGACGTCTCGCTGGCGCGAGACGCTTCGACTGCGATCGGGCTGCACCCGCAGTCGGTCTTGGGATTCCTCCTGCGTCTGGCGTCGGGTCACGGGTCGCTCTGCTCGGCGCCCCGAGGCAAACCCGCTTCGCGGGCGCGTGCCTTGCCTTTTCGGCGCCCCCCGCCTGCTGCGGGTACCCCCCAAAAACGCAGCCCGCGACCTCGGGGAGCCGGCGGCTCGACCCCTTGAGTGACCCGACGCCAGACGCAGGAGGAATCCCAAATGACCAAGAACTGCAACGTCCCGCCCGCAGACGAGATCTTCTCGAGCGGCTCTTCGAGCCGACATCCAGACCCCCAAGGGCCCGTTCCGGCCCTCTCGCCCCCTCAAGGGGGGCGTTCACCGACCCGCCCCTCAACCTCCGCAGTATCCGGGGTCAAGCCGGGAAGCCGACCACTCCGACCGTTCCGCGCTGAGGCGTCGCAGGAGATTCGTAGCGCGATCCAAAGGCTGCGGGAGGCACGCCAGAAGCTCCGAAACGCTGGAGCGAAGCGAGCGGCCGCCGCGGTGGCGCGGGCTCTGAAATCCGCCGAAGGAGCCCTCCGACATTCCGATCGCATCGAGGACGTAGCAGGGGGTGCGTCGTGAGCCGCTCCCGGGTGGTCATCGAGCTGGAGCTAGAAGGGACCGAGGACGACGCGTTTCGGGTGATCGACAACCTTCTTGACGCTGGCGTGGTCCAGGACGCGATCAACGAGGCTGCCGGCGACCTGGGCCTGGCTCTGGTCGTTATGTCCGCGGTCAGCGTCTTGGTGCCCAAGAAGGGAGGCCGGTAGCGATGCAGCGGACGGCAGAGGAGTTCGTGCATCAGCTCCCGGAAGGCCGTTGGTTCGTCGGTGATTTCCTGCGCACCGACGAGAAAGGGGAGACCGTCTATCTCGTCGAGCTGGGAAGCCTGGCCGTGGGCGAGGAGCTGCCCCTAGCTGCGATCGTAACCCTGAGCCACCTGCCGACTTCTCGGCGGGTTCGGACCTATCGGCAGAAGTCGAGCGCCAAGCGAGCGGCGCAGCGGATGATCGAAAGGGTTCTCGGAAAGGAGAGCCCATGACTGGCCCTGTTCTGTTTCGTACGAAACAGATAGACTCGAAGGCGATGGAGGGGACTCGCAGCCCGACGAAAGTGCAGTTCACCGCCTACGAGCAGATGTTCGGTTTCTTCAACCGGCGGCTTTTCGGGGGCGGGTTGCCCGCCTGCCTCCTCAACTTCTCGCGCAAGGCGAAGACCTACGGTTTTTTCGCCCCCCAGCGCTGGAAGCACGAAGACGCCAAGGAGGTCCGGCACGAGATCTCCCTAAACCCCGCATCCCTGCGAACCCGCAAGCCGATCGACGTGGCTTCGACGCTCGTCCACGAGATGGTTCACCTCTGGCAGCAGGAGTGCGGACGCCCGAGCAGGACGGGCTACCACAACGCTGAATGGGCCGCCAAGATGGACGAGGTGGGCCTAACTCCCAGCTCGACGGCCGCCCCTGGTGGCGCGCGCGTCGGCCAGGCGGTTTCGCACTACATCGCGGCAGGCGGTCGGTTCGCGGAGGCCTTCGCGGCGATGCCCTCGAAGTTTCTTCTGCCCTGGTCGTGCGAGGAGCCGGAGGAGGGGCAGGGCAAAAAGCCGCCGAGCCGCAACAAGGTCAAGTACACCTGCAGCGGCTGCGCGACGAACGTCTGGGGCAAGCCGGGTCTGTCTGTGGTCTGTGGTGACTGCCAAGAGACCTTCGAGGAGGGCACTTGATGAGCGGAGGTCGGGCGGCCGAAGGATCGCAGGATCCTGGCCCTCTGGTGAAATGTCATGGTTGCACAAAACCGCAAACCGTGTCACTATGACAAGCAGGTTACGGGAGCCTCTTCGACCACCGGCCGCGAAGGCTTTACTGGGCGAAATCCTCGAGAAGGGGAGGGTGGATATCAGTCCGCACGCCTGGAAGGAGATGCAAGACGATGGGATCAGCGTTCAGGACGTATATCAGGTGCTCCGGGGCGGGATCGTCGAGCCGGCCGAGTTCACCAACCAGTCCTGGCGCTATCGCGTCCGGCAGGGGCGCCGGTTCGTGGTCGTGACCTTCCGCTCGGAGTCATGGACCGTCGTCGTAACCGTCTGGAGGACGAAATGAATCGCACGAAGAAGAACGCCGACAATCTCTGCGCCGACTGCGGAGGCCGCGTCGAGCACCGGATCGAGAACTACCGGCTGCCCCTGGTCGGCGAGTGGGGGGTGACCCTCGATCATGTGGAGACGACCTTCTGCGCGAGCTGCGGGGGCAGGGGGGTGTCGATCGACCGCATGGCTCCGCTCATGCGCGGGGTCGCTGCCGCGGTGGTGCGCAAGCGCGCGCGCCTGGCACCAGCGGAGGTAACGTTTCTGCGGAAGCATCTGGAATACACGGGGGCGCGCCTGGCGAAGGCCCTCGGCGTCACGGGACCGACCGTCTCGCGCTGGGAGGGCGGACGGGAGCCGATCGGACCCTCGGCCGATCGGCTGCTGCGTGTCCTGGTGCTGATGCACGATGGGGAGACGGAGCGGTTCGATCCAGCGCAGTTCGAGGCTATTGAAAACGGGAGCGCTCCGTTACGATTGACTCTCCGCCGGGACTCACGTGGAAACTGGGCGGAGGCCGCCTGAGTACCGGTTTCTTGGAGCTCCATCAGCGAGGTGAACCATGGCCGATTCCGACAATCCTGGCTGGTACGATCCCGAGGACACCTTGCCCCCGCTTCCAGATGAACCCGAGGACTACGGCCCGTCGATCAGATCCGGAGGGGGAGATTTTCGTTTCAGTAGGACTACAGGTGGCGGCTGGTCTGACCCAAGCGGTGTCGCGATTAGGCTTCTGTCTGAAGAGGGTTACGCCGTCCATTTCAAAGTTGACCTACCGCTCGCGGCACGACTGGCCTATGAGCTGCGGTCGCACTTGGCCGCCGACAAACGGAACACTTTGTCGCCCGTCTTCGCTCCCCCGCAGTTACCGAGCTGTCCACCTGCCGCTCACGACATCCCGCTTGGGTTCGATGCGAGTGACGAGCCCCGGTTGGCGGTCAAGAAGGATGTGCACGACGATTGGTTTTTCGTGGGCCTCCGGAGCCGGCGCGCGTCGCTGAGCATTCAGATGCAGCAGGGCGTTGCGTTCCATGTGCACAGGTGGCTATCCGACGCTCTGTAGACGCCACTGAAGCTCGACTGCCAAGCCCGAGACGGCCCGATGTCAGATGTCGATCAGCCGTATCCGCGGTTAGCCACCGCTGCAGCGGCACTCGTCGCCGAAGCGCGCCGAGAGGGAAAGCACGCACGCACCAGCCGGTACATCGGCGTCTCGTGGTCCGTAGCGACTGAACGGTGGCGCGCCCAGATTACCCACCTCTTCCGGAACATTCACCTGGGCCTGTTCAGGGACGAGCGCCGGGCAGCGGAGGCGTACGACGCCAAAGCGATCGTTCTGCGCGGTCGGCGTGCACAGATCAATTTTCATCCCTGCACGGGCGATGTCGTCACAGGCCAGCGGCTCGGCGATTTCGCGCCAGACGCTGGCGCGTGACGTGGTGCAGATTGACCCGTCGCCCAGACGAGTAGAAAATCAACTCCCAAACCCGTGGGATCGAGAACTCGGGCGTCGTGGCTACTGAGGCGTGATCCGACGAGCGTGCTCTCCGGCAATGGCGGTCAAGTGGGCTTTCTTCCGGTAAGCCGACCTGATAGGATTATGCGCAGTTATGCCGCTGCGTTTCCGCCGTTCCCTCCGCCTCCTTCCTGGCGTGAGGCTGAACATCAGCAAGACCGGAACGAGCGTTTCTGTCGGTGGCCGCGGCGCCACGGCGAACTTTTCGAAGCGCGGAGTCTACGGCACCGTCGGCCTTCCTGGAACGGGAATCAGTGTGCGAGAGCGCTTGGACGCGCGCTCGCCCGCGAGGCGAAGGTCGGTGCGTCCTTGGTTGATCGGAGTTGGAGCTGTGGTTGCCGCCATCGTTTGGGCCATGCTGAGGGCGCAGTGATGTCGGCTACGGAGCCATCGGGAGATTTCGAGCATGTCTGACCCTACCGAGCAGAAGCCGTTTGCAGATCCATCGCCTTTCGCAGCGGCCGAATTCGTGGACAATCCCGAGCCGCGGTGCCCTTGTATCCTGCTCGTGGACACGTCCGGCTCCATGGGTGGCGACCCGATCAACCAGTTGAATTCCGGGCTCGTTACGTTCAAGGATGAACTGGTCGCGGACGGACTCGCAGCGAAGCGAGTCGAGGTGGCGGTCGTCGGCTTCGGCCCGGTTCGCGTCCTGTCCGACTTCCTCACGCCCGACAATTTCCTACCACCGAGCCTTCTAGCCGAGGGCGACACACCGATTGGTGCCGCGATCATCCAGGCGCTCGACATGCTCGACCAGCGTAAGAAGTCCTACAAGGCCGGCGGGATCTCCTATTACAGGCCGTGGATATTCCTCATCACCGATGGTGCGCCGACGGACGCCTGGAACGAAGCCGCACGCCGTGTGCGCGAAGGTGAAGAAAAGAAGCAGTTCCAGTTCTTCGCGGTGGGCGTGCAGGGAGCGAATATGGACGTGCTCTCCAAGGTCTCGGTCAGGCAGCCGCTCATGCTGAAGGCGCTCCGCTTCCGGGAGCTCTTTGCGTGGCTGAGCCAGTCATTGCAGAACGTGTCTCGCTCGCAGGTCGGCGAGCAGGTTCCGCTCGAAAATCCCACGACCCCCAATGGCTGGGCCACGGTTGCTTAACCTGAATGCCTGCGCCGAACGCGAGGCTCCGACCTTGGCGGTATGCCCTCGCCTCCGTGATGGGCACCTCGCATGTGAAGAGCGGCGATCCTTGTCAAGATGCCGGCGCGTGCGAAGTCGTTGATGGGCCAGACGGCAGCGACGTACTCATAGCAGTCGCGTGCGATGGTGCAGGGAGCGCGAAGCTTTCTCAAATTGGTTCCGCTGAAACCTGTCGCTTCACCGTACAGCGAATCAAGGAGCTGATGAAGAGCGGCCTTCCGGTCGTGGACATCACGCAAGAGGTGGCGACGCGGGTCGTTCTCGAGGCGCAGGACAACCTGCGTGCAACGGCCGAGAGCGCTGGGGCCACAGCTCGCGATCTCGCGTGCACCCTAGTGGCGGGGATCATTGCCCCTGACGCTGCGGCGTTCTTTCAGGTCGGCGACGGCGTCGCGATCGTGGGACAACGTGACGAGCCGGTCAATGAGTTCTGCTGGGTCTTCTGGCCGGAGCGCGGCGAGTACGCAAACACGACTACCTTCTTGAGCGAGGATCGGGTCGCGGAGCACCTTAAGTACGACGTTGTTCGGCGCGGAATCGACGAAGTCGCTCTTCTGACCGATGGCATCCAGGCCCTGGTACTCGACTACAAGGGACATGCCGCTCACGCCCCTTTCTTCAGCCGCATGATGGCCCCACTCCGGGCGCGGCAAGATGCAGGCCACATAGGCAGCCTCAGCTCCGCGCTCGCCGTCTATCTTGACTCGCCTCCGATTAACGATCGGACAGACGATGACAAGACACTTATTCTCGCGTGTCGGCGAACCACGGACGATGAATGAACACGCGGCTCACCACTCCAAAGGGCGACCCGCTTCGTTTCGGGCGTGAACTTGGTCGGGGCGGAGAGGGCACGGTGTTCGACCTCGCCGACTACCCGGAGTTCGTAGCGAAGATCTATCACTCGCCGCCGGACCGATCGAAGGCAGAAAAGCTGGCAGCGATGGCGAACGGCAGCACCGATCGCCTCCGTCGAATCTCCGCCTGGCCTCTGGACACCATTCACGACGCGTCCAGTGGTGTAGTCCGCGGCTTTGTCATGCAGCGCGTTGCGAGGCAGAAGGACATTCACGTCCTCTACGGCCCGAAGACACGGCTTCGTGACTTCCCGGATGCGACCTACCGATTCCTCGTCCACGTGGCGGCGAACCTCGCACGCGCGTTTGCCGTCGTTCACGAGCACGGACACGTGATCGGCGATGTGAACGAGGGCGGCATGTGCGTGTCAGTGCAGGGCAAGGTTACCCTCGTCGACTGCGACAGCTTCCAGGTGCGCGGTCCGCAGGGTGAATTCACCTGCGATGTAGGCATTCCCATCTATCAGCCGCCGGAGCTTCAGAGCGTTCGCAGCTTTCGTGGCGTGGCTCGCACACCGAACTACGACAACTTTGGTCTGGCCGTCCTCGTCTTCCGAACGCTCTTCCTCGCGCGGCATCCGTTCGTGGGTCTATTTCAAGGCGACGGCGACATGCCCATCGAGCGGGCGATCCGAGAGCTTCGGTTCGCGTATGGCCGCGATGCGGCTCAACGACAAATGAAGCAGCCCCCCGGCAGCCTCGGCCTTGGGGCTGTTCCGCCTTCGGTCGCTGAGCTGTTCGAGCGAGCTTTCCTTGAGGCAGGCGCCCAAGGTAACCGACCAGCCGCGATTGAGTGGGTAACGGCCCTCGATGGATTCATATCAGAGTTACGAAAGTGCTCACGGAATCCTGGCCATGAGTATGCCCCATCCCTGACGCAGTGTCCGCTTTGCGAGATCGAGGGTCGCGCCGGCGTATTACTCTTCTTGCCATCTCACGAGGCCAGCGTCCAGGGGCCGACAGTCAACATCGACGATATATGGCATGAGATGGTTCCGATAATCGCATCGGCTCGCTTTCCCGTAGTCTCCCGTGCGAGCGTACCAGCCCTTCCACCGCCCGATAGCGTCGTGGAGTTCAAGCGACGACAATTGCGGGCCTCAACGATTTTGTGGGTCGGCATTGGCGTGTCGGTCCTGCTGGCGATGATTTGGAACCCTGTTGCCCTTGCGGGTGTCGTGGTCTTTCCCGCTCTCGCGCTCGTTGTACGCGGACGTCCACCCGACGAGGCACGGAACGTAGGCAAACGACTGTCCGCCGCGCAGGAGCGGTTCAACGCGATTCTTCGCCACGTCGAGAGGGAGCGAGCCATTAGCGCCCTACCCGGGCTCGAAGCCAGGGCCGAGGCACTGTACCGGGGGCTCCGAAATTTCCCACAGCGCCGGTCAGACCGCCTTGAGCAGATGGAGCACGGCCGCTTCGAGCGTCAGATGCGCCGCTTCCTTGACCAGTTCCAAGTGGAGGACGCTCGCCTGAAGGGTTTCGGTCGGAGTCTATTCACAACGCTCGAGTCGTACGGAGTCACGACGGCTGACGATGTCACCGAGGCAAGGCTGACAGTAATCCGTGGCTTCGGGCCTAAGCGAAAATCTGCGCTTCTCGACTGGCGTCGAACCATCGAAGCCAGGTTCAAGTTCAATCCATCCGACCCAGCAAACGCGCAGGAGCGGATTGGCGTCGAACGAGAACTTCAACTCGAGTACGCGATGGAGGTCGCCGAACTTCGACGTCTCGCGGAGCAGATCAAGGGCCATGCCGGCCCTCTTTGCCAGCGTATCGCGGCGCTCAACGGGGAGCTCGGGCAGGCAAAGCAGGAACTAGCGACAGTGCAGGCCGCGGCCGCGGCACTCGGCAAGGCAGCGTAACTATGTGGCGAAAGCTACCTCCTAGTGTTCAGGAAGTCGTCTCGGCGATCTGCGACGGTGCCGCGGGGATCTTGCAGCAGAATCTCTTCCTCGGACGTGGCGATCTGGCCCGGGAGAAGGCGCGGATATTCGGCAGCGTACGGATGGGCACGAACGTCGTCGTTGTCGCGGCCGTCAATACCCGCACCGACCTGATTGTGTTGCACGCCCTGAGCGCCGCCGACGGTAGCCAAATGACTTGGAAGGGCGTGGCAGCATGATGCATCCCATCCAGAGGCGCTTCGAGGCGGAAGACCTGGTCCGCCGTCGCCGGTCCGACGAACAAGCCCGAACCGCTTCCTCGCAGCGCCAGGGCCGGATCGATCCGAACCCGCACCAGATCGACGCGGTTATGTTCGCGCTCGGTCGGATCCCCGAGGGCGGCTGCATTCTCGCCGACGAGGTCGGCCTCGGGAAGACGATCGAAGCGGGACTGGTCCTCGCACAACTCCGCGCGGAGGGAAAGCGGCGACTTCTTATCATCGTGCCCAAGCCTTTGCTCGGCCAGTGGCAGAACGAGCTTTTCACACTGTTTGGGATCGAGGCCCGGGTTGGCAGCGCGCGTCCCGATGGGTTCGACGGCACAGGCGTGTTCATCGTCGGACGGGAGCTGGCGGGTACAGAGACTGTCTCGAGCATCCTGGCGAACGGTGAGCCGTTCGATCTCGTCGTCATCGACGAGGCACATGAACTCTTCGCCGGCATCTATCGCCGCTATGACCGGCGCGGAGACTACCGGGAGGAGTCGAAGGTCGCGCTTATCGCGCAGCGGATACGTGACGCGATCGGCCCCGCACCGGTGCTGCTGCTAACGGCCACTCCGATTCAGAACTCGCTCGCCGAGCTCTGGGGACTCGTCCAGTACGTGGAACGGACGGGAACGCTACTGGGCAGCCTGGATACCTTCCGCAAGGTCTTCTGCCCGGGCGACGAAGCGATGATCGCGGAGGGTCAGGACGACGAGCTTCGCAGGCGCATGTCCTCGGTCTGCCAGCGCACGCTGCGCCGGCAGGCGGAGGAGTTCCTCGAGCGACCGTTCGCTAAGCGCCTCTGCCGGCTGTTTAAGTACACGATGGACCCCGACGAACGTGCGCTCTACGAGGACGTGACTCGCTGGCTGCTGGAGCCCGATCTCGTCGCGTTTTCTGGGGGCTCGCGACATCTGCTCCTCCTCGGGTTCCACCGACGGATGGCGTCGTCGACGGCGGCGCTTGCCGCCAGCCTTGAGCGCGTCTGCGCACGTCTCGATTACATCGTGCGCGGTGAGCCGGTCGAGGACGTCGCGGTCCGAGAGTTCCTCGCCGATCTGGAAGAGGACGAAGAGGACATCGAGCCGGAGGTCGCCGCTGCCTCAGCCGCCCAAGCCGATTCTGGGCGTGCCCGCATCGAGCTCGAGCGGGTGCGCACATTCGCGGGCCGCGCGCGCCGCCTGGGACCGGGCGCGAAGGCCGGGGCACTTCTGCAAGCGTTAAAGCAGCTTGGGGAGCGCAAGGTGCTCGTCTTCACGGAATCCATTGCCACGCAGGACTTCCTGTTCGAGCTGCTCGTCGCCAATGGATTCGCGCCAACGGATGTAACGCTCTTCCGCGGTACGAACGACTCTCCGCGGGCCACGCAAGCCCTCGAGTGGTGGCTGAGGGAAAATTCTGCGCGAGAGAAGGTCGGTCGCGACATCGCTGTGCGCCTCGCCCTAGTTCACGAATTCAAGAATCGTTCCCGGGTGATGATCGCGACGGAAGCTGGCGCCAAGGGCCTGAACCTCCAATTCTGCGACGTGGTGGTGAACTATGATCTTCCCTGGAACCCACAGCGGATCGAGCAACGCATCGGCCGCTGCCATCGCTACGGCCAGGAGCACGACATCGTCACCGTCGTGAACTTCATCTCTACCGACAATGAGGCCGACCAACTCACGTTCGAGATTCTCGCACGGAAGCTGGACCTGTTCGGGCGTGTGCTCGACGCTTCGGACCACGTCCTGCATGAGCCGGCTACCGATGCGCCCGAGGCGATCGCTGGCTCGCTCGGCCTTGCTGTCGAGCGCGAGCTGGAGCGAATCCACGAACAAGCGCGGTCCAAGGAGCAGCTCGTGCGCGAGCTCGAAGGTCTGCGCGACGACGTGGACGGTCGCCGCCGAACGGTCGAAGACGGATGGCATCGCGCGGCGAGTCTCATCCAGAGCCGGCTCGACGAGGACGTGCAGCGCGTCTTCCGCCGGATCCGCGACGCCCTCCCGGAGAGCCTCGCCGGCGTGGATCGCGCGGTTGAGCGTGTCGTTTCCGCGTATCTCGAGGCGCGCTCCATTCCACACCACCGCAGCGAGAAGGACGGACGGATCCTTCTCGACGTCGACGGCGCACGATTAGTGATTGGCAGCGCCAAGGGGTTCGAGGGCGCTGAGCCGTTGCACCTCGGGCACTCCTTGGTTGGGGAGGCCATCGAGGATGCCCGCCGCGTCAGCGCCGAAGTGAAGGGGATTCTGGTCATCCCGACGAATGCCTCGCGGAGGGTACGCGAGCTTCACGGCCGGCGCGGACGCCTGGTCATTGCGAAGGTGGCCTACGCTGGGTTCGAGCCTGTCGATCGACTGATCGTCTTGGCTGCATCTGAGCGGCGCATGCTCGATAGCGAGCTGGCGAGGGAGCTCGTCACGCTTCCGATGGAGTCTACCCCCTCAGACATTCCAGCGGACACTCCGGACGAGTTAATTGAAGATGCCATAGACGAGGCTGTCTTCCTCGATCAGGAGGAGGTCGAAGCCGGCGAGCGCACACGGTTCGATGCGGCGCTCGCTCGCCTTGAGCGCTCGGTGGAAGACCGCATGCTCATTCTGCGGCGTCGCCTTTCGGAGCTTGAGCAAAGGAAGGGAAACGCCCTGGCTGAGCGAAATCGGGCGCTCTCGGTCGAGGCACGCGAAGGAGCAGAGCGCACCCTGGGGAAGCTTGAAGAGGAAGGTTCCGAGCTCGAGATGGCGCTGGTCGAGATGGAGCAGCGCACCGAGGAGGCGTACCGCACGCGGCGCGAGTCGCTCACGCTTCGCCGCGCGCCGGCTCCCTCGGTTGAACGACTCGTGGACGTCAAGTTCGAGATCTCATGAGTGGGGAGGACGACGTGGCATTCCGATTGCTGCACACCGCCGACTGGCATCTAGGCAAACGTTTCCCGTCATTCGACGAGTCCGCGGAGAAGGACCTTCGCCGCGCCCGGCTCGATGTCCTCAGCGAGGTCTTCGCCGCCGCCACGCGCAACGTCGTCGATGCGGTCCTTTGTGCAGGCGATCTCTTCGATGAGCCTAATCCGCCCGCGGACTGGTGGCGTGGGCTCCTGCACATCCTGAGACGGTTGCCGTCGGGCTTTCCGCCCGTCTTCCTACTTCCAGGAAACCACGACCCCCTGCTGTCCGACTCCGTGTGGATGACTGGACACCCCTTCAGGGCCGGTCTTCCGGGCTTCGTGCGAGTCGTCGAGCGCGAGGATTTCCGCGAGGAGATCAAGCCAGGGCTGGTGCTCTACGCTGTCCCCTGCTTTTTGAAAGCGGGAGCAGACGATCCGGTCGACAAGATTCCCCCACGGATGCCTGGCGATGAGTCGGTGCGCGTGGGCCTCGTGCACGGGACAACGTTCGACCTCGCGAACTGCGAGATCCACTTTCCGATCCGCGCCGGTGGCGCCCGCGCTCGCGGGCTCGACTATCTCGCAATAGGCGACACGCACGGCTACCGTGTGGTGCAGGACGATCCGCCGGTGGTCTACCCTGGGGCCCCGGAACCGACGGCGTTCGACGAGATCGACGCTGGGCATGTGGTCCTCGTCTGCTTCACGCGAACTCGTGGACGCCCACACCTGCGGAAGGTTCCAGTCGCGCGCTGGAAATGGCGGTATGAAACGATTCGCGACCTGGGCACGCTGCGGGCGCTCGCCGCCGATGACCTGCACGCGACGGTCCTCCGCATCGCGTTTGACCTCGACGTCGACCTCCGGGAAAGAGACGAGATAGAGCGCATCCTCGACGGTCTCGCTGGGAACGAGGCCCAACATAGCCGAGTGGGCGTCCTCGACGCTGACCGAGCGGGTATCCGCATCCGGATTAGCTCGGTTGCCGGTGCATTTCCGCCCAACCTGCCACCCGTGTTGCAAACCGTCGTCGACAACTTACAAGCGATCGCTGCGGACCGTGATCCAGATGCGGCGCGACGCGCACGGATCGCGCTGTACAAGCTCTCGGCCCTTACCCAGCCACGGAGCCCACGCTGATGGAGCTCGTCTCGCTGGACATCGAGCGCTTCGGCCGCATCGCGCGCGCGGGAATCGGGTTCAAGCCGGGACTGAACGTGCTGCACGGCGCGAACGAGGCCGGGAAATCGTCAATCGCCCAGGCGATCCGGTTCGCTCTTTTGCTCCCATCGTCGTCCAGCGCGGCCGAGCCGTGGATCCCCTGGGGCGGCGGCGGCGACCCGATGGTGACCCTCGTGTTCAGGAATGGGGCCGACTACTACCGGGTGACGAAAGTGTTTGGCACGAGCACCGCGTCGCTTGAGCGATCGTCGGATGGCAGCGGATGGGCGAATCCAACTCGCGGCCGCGAAGTTGAAGCTCGGTTACGCTCGCTGCTTCAATGGGGGATTCCCGAGCCCGGCGGCGCGAAGGCGCCGAAGGGCCTGCCCGAGAGCTTCCTCGCGAGCGCCTTACTCGCCGACCAGGACCACGTGGCCAATATCTTCGAACAGGATCTCGATGGAGACGGCGTCGATTCCGGGCGGGTGCGCGTGCGCGCCGCGCTGCAGGCAATGGCACAAGATCCACTCTTCAAGTCAGTGCTCGATGCGGCCCAAGCGCGCGTGGATGAGGCGTTTACGTCGAACGGCGGGCGTAAGCGGGGGGCAGGTGACCCGTTCAAGAAGATGGCAGAGGAGGTCGCCAAACGGCAGCGAGAACGGGATGAGGCCGAGCAAGCCGTCACCACCGGTCGGGTGCCAGCGCAGCGGGTCAAGGATCTCCGGCGCGACACCGCCCAGGCAGAGAGCGATCTTCACGAGAAAGCCGCCCAGCGGGAGGCACTTGAGCGCAGACGCGCTCGGCAAATTACGCTCGCTAAGGCGGCTGATGAACGGAAGAAGGGGCAAGCACGCGTCGACGCAGTGACTGAGGCCGAGAAGAACGTGAAGGCGGCCGACGACGTACTTGACGACGTCAAGTCCAGCCTTGCGGTCCTGCGAAAGGCAGAGGAGGATGCGCGCCAGGCGCTCGAGGCCGAGACTGCTTTCGCCTCGGCGGCCAGGGAAAGGCGCAAGGGAGAGCTTGCACAGGAGGAGGCGGGGATCCTCCGGGAGCGCGACGCGCTTCGCACGAGACAAGCGCGCCTCGCCCTGGCACACGATCTCCGCAAGGCAGGCGACCTTCACCAGCAGGGCGAGGCGATCGAGAAGACGCTGAAGACTCTCGACAGCGAAATCGTGGCGCTAGAGGCTGTGGAGCCCTGGACCGAACTCCAGACCACCAAGGTGTCGCTCGAGACGGCGATTCAGCGCGAAGCGACCATTGTTGATCTTCTGACCAAGGCGACGGAATTGCGGTCGGAAGCGGCAACTGAGTGGCCGGCCTCGAGTTCGAATCGGCTTCCGGATGGTAAGCGTCTAGACGAACTCCGCGGCCTGTGCCACAGGCTCGATCTGGCGGAGGCCAAGTTGGACGTCGGCCTTTCGGTCGAGGTGCGCGGAGCACCAGCTGCTTTGGTGTCCGTTGACGGTGCCGCGAAAAAGGCGCAGACATCGCCTTTCGCAGTCCAAGCCCAGAAGGCTGCCGAACTTGACTTTGGCGGTGGCATCGAGGTCGTTATCCGTGGCGGTCAGGCTGCCCACCGTGCGGAGGCCGAGCGGCTGCACAAGGAATGGCACGACGGGACAAAGTCGTTGTTCGCGAGCGTCGGTGTTACCGACTTTCTTCGGCTCGAAGACGCATGTCGGCTGGACGCCGAGAAGAAGGCGCGCGCAGAGACCCTGATGGGCGAAGCGGCCAAGGTCGATGCGGAGCGAACTGCTTTGGGGAATCCGGCAGGAGAGAGAGTCCGGTTTGTCGAGCGAATCGCAGACCTGGAGGGCCGCATCCAAGGAACCGGTACCAGCCTGATCGAAGCGGCCGCGAAGGCGCATGGTTCCAAGCCGCGGGCGGCTCTCAGCAAGAGGATCGCCGAGCGCGAGTCAAAGCGGTCGGAGCTTGCGCAGCTCCGGGGCCAGGAGTCTGCTTTGCGGGAGCGCTCGGCACCGAGCGCGGATGGAACGGTCATCGAAGATGTGGATGCTGAGGCGAGGGCCCTAGCGCGAGCAGCGCAAGATCTCGATAGGCGCGAAAGGGAGATCGACGGGAAGCGCACGGTTCTAGATGGGCCGCCGCTCGAGAGCAGCGCGCTTGACGAAGTGGCTAAAAAGTCGAAGCAGGCTTTGGAGGTGGCGCTCGCTACGATCGTAACCGCGACCAGCGATCACGACAGCTGGAGCGCCCGACTGCAGGAGCGGCGTATGGGATCGGCCAACGTAGACATCACGGCGCTCACGAGGGAAGAGGAAGCCGCGCGTACGGCCAGCAGCAACGACGGTGCTCTCGTCGAGGAGTCGGCGCTCGCCGAAGCACGAAACGCCGAGGAGACCGCGAGGATCCATCACGAAGGGCTTCTCGGCGAACTCCGGAAGGCTGAGGGCGCCCTTCAAGCGTGCGGTGGTGCCGCCGCCGATGAAAAGCTACGCGAGCTGGAGGATGCACTGCAGCGCGCGTGTGAAAAGCAGGCGACTGTGGAGGACGAGTACGAGGCCTGGAAGCTGCTCGCCGAGACGCTGAAGGATGCCGAGCGCACTCAGGCGACGCACCTCGGGAACGTGCTCGCCCCCGAGCTCGCTGCCCGCTTACAGGCCCTCGCCGGCGAGCGGTATAGCGGGATCGCGCTCTCGCCACATCTCCGCTTGGAAGGAATCGATGCTTCTGGGGGACAGCGCGAGCTCGAACGGTTGTCGATCGGCACGCGCGAGCAGATCTCGACGTTGTTCCGCCTATGTCTCGCCGAGCGCTTACGGTCCGCATTGCTCCTCGACGATCAGCTGGTGCAGAGCGACCCCGATCGTCTTCGCTGGTTCCGCCGCGCGCTCCGGCAGACGGCCGCGACGGGCGTACAGGTAGTGGTGCTGACGTGCCGTCCCGACGACTACCTCGAGTCGGCCGAGACGCCGCCGCCCCACGTAATCGATCTCGGCACGGTAATCACCGTCTGAAAAGCTGGCCGTTGTTTCTTTCGTCGTGCCGACGGAATATCGGCAAAATTCTCCATGAAGGTCGCGAGGGGAATGCGGCACGCCGACGTCGCGGGGAGAAGAAGTTGACCGCGCCCGTCGGGGCGGCGCCGGGCGAGCCGAAGATCCCTCGGCTAGTGATTGAGCGCTTTCGCGGTATCTTGTCGCTCAGCTGGAACCCCGGAGCCGCCGTGAAGGTGATTCTCGGAGGTGGCGACGCTGCAGCGGCGCCTCCCGCGAAGTGGGTACTTCGGTCTTTAGTTGACAGAACCATTAATATCAACAAAACCCACATGATTCAAAGAGTTAAGTTGCGCACGAAGTTGTCGCGGGCCGATCACAATCTCTCTCTATAGAGCCTGGGCTGGACCTAGGTTCGGAAAGGAGGACCCAACCCATGACCAAATTCAAGTTGCTCAACGTCTGGACGGCAGAACGAACTCTGCCGGTCCCGCTCGCCGTGCGGCTCATCGCGCTGTTTCGGCTCACTGGCAGGCCACACGCCTTCGCCGTCAACGCCGGCCCATCACCGACCGTGACCGTCACGTTCGAGATGGCGACCCTCAGCTAATCCCGCGCCAAGGTCCCGAGGCCGCCGGCATCGCGCTGGCGGCCGTTTCGGGCCGACTACTTGTTCTGCAGCCGCTCGGCGAGCGCCAGCGTCGCCTCGACACCTCACTCCGCGCCGATGCTTGGATCTGCTGCGCACCTTCAGTAGGAAGGTGGCGATCTTATGCTTTCGGCGGATGCCAGCGTTGGTTGGCCAGTCTAATAGCGGCTTCCTTCAGCCCGCAACCGCAGGTCGTGGCGACGGCTCCAACGGCGGGCCTTCGGGGGCAGGCCTTAAGGTGTGACACACTAAGTCACGATGTGCGACTTCTTGTTTTGCGTCCTCACTTGAGGTACAAAAACAGGAAGTCGCCAGCCGAGGAGAGCCAAATGAGCAAAGCCATTGTCGTTCACGAGGAGTCTAGCGCCGTCAAATCCAGGCTCGCTGAGTTGGGGGTTCCCGACGAGCAAATGCTTCGCGACGCCGTCGCCGAGGGCGAGGTGACCAGGGCGTCGTTTCACAAGAACGTGCCGGGGATGGCGGTCGGTTGCGCCAAGTGGGGCACCATCGTGGGTGGCGTGCGCACGAGGCTCGTCCCGCACGGCTGGATCTCCAGCGGCCGGGGCCACCTGGAAGAGACCCTCAACCCCGAGACGAAGGTCTCCATCGTTGTGTCGACGGGCGACGATGTGACGGGCGTCAACGGCGACGCCGACCCGAAGACGAAGTATCCGAAGGGGATGGCCACGAAGGAGGCCATCAAGCAGAACAACGCGCAGTTGGATCTGTGGTCGAGGCTCTACCCGGGCGATCCGGCCTATATGCCCGGGTTCAAGCCAGACATCTCGCCTGCCGTCACCGCCAACGACGCCGGGACCGCCGCCGACAGCGACGGCATCATGACGTGGGTGCTCTTGGTCGTCCGGACCGACGACGAAATCCGTTGCGAGTTGTCGCTCCCATACGGCATCGGAATCGACAATGTCGTCGAGTCGTGGGCGGAGCGGATCATCCTCAAACCCATCCCGCTCGACGGCTCGTCGAAGGTCGAGGTCGTGCCGGTCGAGCCGACGCCCGAGATCGACGTGCTGGTCACGCGTCGGAAGTTGTAGGAGAGCTGGTCATGTTCAACCCCGAACGTCTGGCGCTAGCCCGGCGCCGACGGGGGATGACGAAGAAGGCGCTCGCCGACGCCGCGGAGATGTCCGTCAAGAGCATCTCCGACTACGAGAACGATCATGCCGTTCCGTCGGAGGCGGCTGTTGCCGCCATCGGTCAAGCGCTTCGTTTCCCCGTCGAGTTCTTCGAGGGCCCGGACCTTGAATCCCCCACAGCTGACAACGCGAGCTTTCGCGCGATGTCGGCGATGACGGCCTCGCAGCGCGAGGCTGCCCTCGGCGCGGGCACGCTCGCTATGGTGCTCTGCGACTGGATCCAGGCGCGCTTCGACCTGCCGAAGGTCGACGTACCCACCTACCGCGAGATAGACCCCGAGGCCGCCGCGGCATCGGTGCGCTCGGAGTGGAAGATCGGCGTCGCGCCGATCCGCAACATGATCCACCTGCTGGAAGTGAAGGGCGTCCGGGTCTTTTCGCTCGCCGAGCAGTGCCGCGAGGTCGACGCGTTCTCGCTGTGGTGGCGTGGGCAGGTGCCGGTCGTCTTCCTCAACACGATGAAGACGGCCGAGCACAGCAGGTTCGACGCTGCCCACGAGCTGGGGCACCTCGTGCTTCACAAGAGGGGCACGCACGGCGGGCGCGAGGGCGAGTTGGAGGCCGACGCGTTCGCTTCTGCCTTCTTGATGCCGCGCGAGAGCGTGCTCGCCTCCGCGCCGAAGTTCGCGAGCCTCGACGCGATCGTGCGTCTCAAGAAGACGTGGAGTGTATCGGTCGCAGCCCTCAATCGAAGGTTGCACGACGTCGGTGCCGTGTCCGATTGGCACTACCGGAGCCTCTGCATCCAAATCGCGAAGTTGGGCTATCGGAAGAGCGAGCCGCAGGGCATCGAGCCCGAGCGGTCGCAGGTCCTCGAAAAGGTCCTTCAGGCGCTCAGGGAGGAAGAGATCGGCACGGCGGAGATCGCGCGCGAGCTGAAGCTCTCACGGCATGACGTCGACGAGCTGCTCTTCGGGCTGGCGACAGTACGAGTCGAAGGGGGAGGGCAGAAGACGCCGCGATCGAGAGACCATCTCCGACTCGTCTGACCTAGGGGTGTGCGTGCCCGGAGCCGATCCCTGAAACGTCGACGAACTGGTCGCCTGGTGCAACAGGAACCCCGACATGGGGGCCGGGCTCATCGGATTCCTCTCATGTTTCGTTCGACGTCTCTGTCATCACCCGCCCGCCGTCGTCGTCTGCTTCGTTCTGCGCTCTTCCCAGGTCGCCACTAGGAACGCAGCCAGCGAACCCGCGAGGTTAACCGTCAACTCAGCGTGTCGCGGCGCCGGTCGGACGGCTGCCTTTCCTTTTCCGTGCGCGTCGCTGAGGCGGTTCCGGATCCCCGCTAGTCCGTTTACGACCGTCGCGCAGCCCCCGAGGATCTGCTTGAAGACCTGCTCGGTGTGCTGACTAGGTGCAAGGTTGAGCGCACCCGCCGTCGCCGTGTATAGCCCCGGCAGTTCGACGTTGTCGCTGTACGCGACCTGAAGGTCGTCGAGGATGTGCTTGCACACCGTCTCGACGAGAGTCCGCGCCGCAGTGATGGCGCCCTCCGGGTCTCCCGTACGTCTTTCAAGCATTCGACGCCACGTATCGTGAACACCCTGCTCGTCTAGCGTCCTCAGTGCCAGGTCGGTGGTCCCGGCAAGTGGGGTCGTTTCCCCGCTCTCCAAGAACGTGAGGAGCGGGTCGAACTCCGCTCGGATGAAGGCTCGCCGCTCCGCGTAGTGCCTGAATTTCCCCTTGATGTATTCCCAGAAGGCACCGGCATCGCGGCAGGTGCGAATGAAACGAGGGGCGCGGGCGGTGATCGAGGCGTCGGCGAGCATCTCCCGGCGGATTTCCCAAAAGAGGCGAGCGTCGCTTTCTCCACCGGTTGCGGCAGCGATGAGCATGTTCTGGAACTGCTCGATCCGTTCGAACTTGGAAAGCTCGGTCACTATTTCACATCTCTCCCGCGTCTCCCGACCTGCTTCCGTAGCGTTCCCGCGCTGATTCTTGTCCAGTCCGCGCGTTCTTCGACGACAACCCTACTCGTCGTTCTCGTCCGCCGGTTCCGGGACGTAGACCCGCTTGAGCGGGACCATGGCTTTGTATTTCGAGTCGAGTTGCTCGTAGTGCTCGAGGATCAGCTCGACGAGCTCGTCGCCGTCGATGAGGCGCAGATTCGACTTGTTCCGAGCGAAGGTGATCGCCTGCGGGCTGAAATATCCCAAGGTGACGACAAGGCCGAACTCGGTGGATCCGACTTTGCCGTAGAGCGCGCTCACCTCGGGATCACCGACCTTGCCCTCGGTGCTCTTGACCTGGACTTTGACGATCGGAGGTTCGAATCCCAGCTCGTCCCGGTGCGCGACGATGTCAATCCCACCGTCGGTTCCCTCGGGCGAGACGCGCGTTCGGTAACCCATAGTGTTCAGCACGTGGGCGACGAAGGTAGCGAACGGATGACCCTTCGTCTCTTGCGCGAGCGCCTTGACGATGAAGTCGCGGGTCGTCTCCTCGACGTCCTGTTTAACCGCGACGATGGAGGTGTCTTCCTTGGCAGAAGCAACCTGCGCCACCGCCTTTCCCTCGGCGACGGCGCGGTACTCGTCCGCGTAGTTCTTGATCTGGAAGAGGCTGAGCGCCGATCCGATCTCGTACAGCGCTCCCTGCGAGAAGTGCGTACGCGGGACGGCATCCAGCCACTTGACCTTGCGAAGGTTGGGATAACCCGGGTCCACCGACGGATCGTATCGGTACTCGTCTTCGACTCGACCGATGTGGATCTTTCGGTCCCGTTTCGAGGGGTAGGCGACCAGATCGCCCGTCTTCATGACCTTGATGAAGCGGAACATCTGGCCCCCGGTCGTCACCACCCAGAGTGGCTTTTGCTTCGCTCGGTCGGGCCAGGTCTTCGCGGCCAGGGCCTTGAATCCCTCACGGTCGGCGACCTTCGAGAGATCGCCAGCGTCCGCCCAGCCGATCCCGATGTAGCCCTTCGAGAGGAAGAGCGTGTCGGCGTCGCCGCTCTTCCCGCCGTGAATGCCCCAGATGACCGTCTCGCCCATCGTGGGAAGGAATCTTACTCCGATCGGCGGACCTGCGGGTATGGCGCCAGCCGGCGCCCGATAGGTGGCTATGGACCGTCGAATTCGGTATCCTCCGGAGCTCGTGTCCCCCAACAGCGGCCTCTCTCCCCGCGATCGTCGCCGAGCCCTGGAGCAGCTTTCCCGCGAACGCCTGTCTGAGTTGACGACTCGGTTTGAGATCGACGTCGCCGACCGGCGGTCCAACGATTCTCACATCGATGCCATCGTCCGAAAGCGATCGTTCGACTTTGGCCGCGTGCTCGAGGTCCTTCTTCGCGAGGAGCTCCAGGGGGCCTGCGAAGCTCTAGGACTCGACTCCCGGGGGCGCGAAAAGGCGAAGCTAGTCGAACGCATTCTTGGGCGCGACCAGCACATCCCGCCGGACGAAGCGCCGCCGCCCGTGGATTCGTCCGAGGTCAAGACTCCCCCCCCGATAGATGCTGTCTCGACCGGCGCGCTGAAGTCGGAGTTGAGACGCTTCGTTGTAGAGGTGGCGGGCGGCTACAAGAGCCGCGACGCGGGCACGCAATTCACCTCCCGGCTGCTCCGCTGTTTCGGGTGGCCGGATGGGCAGGCCCCGGACGCCACGATGCCGGCAACCCTTTCGATCGTAGCGAACGGCGAGCGCACCACGAAGGACGTCGCGCTGCTCTGGAAGGCCCGGAGCGTGCTCGTCGAGGTGGTCAAGCATGACGTCATGCTCGACTTCGCGTGGAAAGACCTGCTCCGCGTGTGTCTTCAGATCGATCCGGTCCCGCAGTACGTAGTGCTGACGAATCAGCGGGATCTGCACCTCTACGACCTCGTTCGGGACCGCGAAGCTCCTCGGTTGTCGATCCAGGTCGATGACCTGCCGAAGTACAGCGAGGCTTTCCCTTACCTGTCTACGGCCTGGGTGCCGGGGATGACGCCGAAGATCATCAACGTCTCCAAGGTCTCGCGCGAGGTTGCCGACCTCGTCGCCCGTCTCTACAGGAGCCTGAAAGAGCAGCACTCGAACCGCGAGAAAGATGTCGTCCAGTTCACACTTCAGTGCATCCTCACGATGTTCGCTGAAGACATTGGGCTGCTGCCTCAGGAGTACTTCACGACACTCTTATACGACGGCGGGCGCGGAGGTGACGCGGAGAAGCGATTGCGCGAGCTCTTCGGCGTCATGGGCACCCGAGACGTCCCGGGACCTCGAGCGGTTCCGTTCTTCAACGGTGGCCTGTTCACGGATCCGGTCACGCTCCCGCTCGGGGACGCGCAGCTTGGCGCGCTGACGAAAGCCTCCGAAGCGAACTGGAAATACGTCGACCCGCACATCTTCGGCAGCGTCTTCCAAGGCATCATGAACGACGCCGAGCGCCACAAGAGCGGCGCGCACTACACGGCACACGACGACATCATGCGCGTCGTGGGGCCCACGATCGTAGAGCCGTGGCGCCAGCGAATCCGCGGCGCAAAGTCACTCACCGAGCTACTCGAGGTCCGCACGGCACTTCTGAAGTTCCGCGTTCTCGATCCCGCGTGCGGTAGCGGGAACTTTCTCTACGTCGCCTTCCGCGAGCTCTACCGCCTAGACACCGAACTTCTGGCGCGCATCCGAGAGTTTCCGTCCACGCAGTCGGACGGCAAAGCGAAGGTTACTTGGGGCGTCGGCATCCAGACCGCGAACTTCTACGGTATCGACATCAACCCCTTCGCCGTCGAGCTAGCGAAGGTGACGTTGAACATCGCGAAGAAGATCGCCTTCGACGAACGTCGCGAGTTCGCCGCAGACATCGCGGGGCAGATCGAGCTCGATGTCGACCCCTCCCTTCCACTCGACAACCTGGACAAGAACATCGTGTGTGCGGATGCGCTGTTTTCGGCGTGGCCGGAAGTGGACGCGATCGTCGGAAACCCACCGTTCCTGGGAGGGCAAAAGATTCGGAAGGAGCTTGGTTCCGACTATCTGCAAAGGCTTCAGGAAACGACTGGTATCGATGGCGTGGTCGACATGGCTTGCTACTGGTTTCGGCGCGCGCATGACTGCCTGCGCGAAGGCGGTCGTGCCGGCCTAGTCGGGACGAGCGCTATCCGTGTCGGCAAGGCGCGTGAAGCGTCCCTTGACTATATCGTTTCTCGCGGCGGCACCATCACGAATGCTGTGTCTTCACGTATCTGGCCTGGCGAAGCTGCTCTCAATGTCTCCATGGTGAACTGGGTGAAAGGGGATGCGGTGGGCCCGTTTCATCTGATCGTTGATGACGAGACCTATGCCGTGGCGCGAATCGCTAGCCACCTTCAACTCCACAGCGATGTTAGCGAGACGCGCGTCATCAAGGCCAACGAAGGCGGCACCACCATGGGCGTGATCTTCGGACATGAGGCCTTCAGGTCAGATTCGGACGGGTTTCCCGTTCCCGACGAATGGAACAGGACGTACGTGCGGCCTGTGGCGGGCGGTGATGACATGCTGCGAGGGCTGCTCGATTCTCAGCCCGACCACTGCATCTATCTCGCTGGCTGCGTCAGCGAGCAATCGGCGCGGGCAGCGGGGGGCGGCGCTTTCTCGCATCTCAAGAAGCACCTATTCCCATGGCTGCAGGAGCGGGCCGAGAGTGGCAAGGAAACAAACGACTACGCAACGTGGTTTCGCAAATGGTGGAAGCCACAGAAGCCACGCGAGGATTTCTTTGCCAGCCTGACGGGCCGAAGTCGCATGATGGTCTGTTCGAGTCCCCAGGCTCGGCCGATCTTCGTTTTCCTGTCGACCAAGTTCGTGCCCACGAACACCATGCAGATTTTCGCCTTCGACGACGACTACAGCTTCGGCATCATCCAGTCTGGGCTGCACTGGGAATGGACGAAGGCGAAAGGCGGGAAAGTTCGGGCAGACATTCGATATACGAGTGCCGTGTGGACAACCTTCCCGTGGCCGCAGGAGCCAAGCGAGAACGAGGTCGCGACCGTCGCCGAAGGGGCCCGGAACCTTCGCTGTGTCCGCGAAGCGCTCATGAAAGAGAACGGTTGGTCGCTCCGAGCGCTGTACCAAGCCGCCGAGATTACCGGTCGGCATCCGCTTAAGGACGCGCAAGCGGCCCTGGACGATGCCGTTCGGCAAGCGTACGGCATGCCAGCTGATCAAGAGGCGACCGAGTTCCTCCTCGAGCTCAACAAGCTCGTCACGGAGGACGAAGCGGGCGGCAGGAAGGTTCAGGGCCCCGGCGTGCCGAAGGGGCTCGACGCACGCGATCCACGCTGGACAAGTGACGACTGCATCGAACCGCCTGGTGCGTGATGGGGGCAGAACGTGGCTGACTCGATCGTCGATAGCCCGCAGCTGAGCAAGCTCTGGGACGACAAGAAGAACGGGGCGGCGACGGCGGTCCTAGTGCGGAGCTTTCGCCCGGCCTGGTGGCGTTGCGAAAACGGGCACTCGTTTCAGCGTTCACCGCGGAGCATGCTCAGCGACTCTTCGTGCCCGAGCTGCCGCCGCGGCCCGACCATGAGCTCCATCGCCAAGGCGCGACCCAACTTGGTCCCGCTCTGGAGCGCCGAGAAGAACGGCAGCCTTTCTCCTGAGACAGTCGACATCGCGCACTCGGCGAAGGTCTGGTGGCGCTGCCCCAAGGGGCACGACTTTCAGCGCCCGCCGGTCATCATGATGAGGGACGCCGATTGTCCCATCTGCGTCGGCGCCAAGACGTCGCTTAAAGCGATGAACCCGTCGGTCGCGGCCGAATGGCACCCGACGCGCAACGGCGAAGTCACACCTGCTCAGGTGGATGCCGAACACGTCATGAACACGTGGTGGCTCTGCCCGAATGGGCACGAGTACCAGGCGACCGTCCGATCCCGAACGCGGGGAAGCCGCAGCTGTCCCACCTGCTATGGCGGTTGGTCGCTCGAAAACCTGCGGTCGTTCGTTAAGTCGCTCCTCTCGCATGTCGGCGCGTTCAATCCCAGCGAGATGTTCGCGCTGGCCATGCAGGCGGGGGTCTTCGCGGACAAGGATTCACGGCCTTTCGTCATGGCGATCTCCACGGGGCGCTTCCCGCGGGACGAGCTGGAAAAATTTGCCGAGGGCAAGCCCTCGCTGGTCGACGCGTTTGGCGGCGACAAAGAGCTGACCCTGGAGATCATCGACGGCCGGAGGCCGGATAGACCTGTCGTGCCGGCGGATCCGTTCGCGCTACCGTCGGCGCCGGAGCCGGTCGACGCCGGTGAGCGGGTAGACGTGGATGTCAGCCGCGAGGTCGACGCCACGGGAGCGACGGCGGCGGTGGCAGCCGCTGACGACGAGATGCCGATCGTCAAGACGCGGGACGCGCTGGCCGCCCTGGATAGCGACCTCGTCGCGAATGCCGACGCGGAGACCGTGAAGTTCTTGCTCGACAGCGCGAAGGCCAAGCTCTGGCGCCACGCCTACGTCGCTCCGACGGAAGCCCGCGAGCAAGCGGCTTCGTTCAACGGGGATGTCTACTCGACGCTGGTTCGCGATCGATTCCTGGCCGAGTTCGACGAGGCTGACGCGCTCCAGCCTCCGGCCGGGTACGCCTTTCGCCCTGGCCCCGGCGCTCCGGTGACCCCGCCGAACCTCATGCAGCGCCGTGTGGCCGTCTCCGTGCGCAACGATCGGCGGTTCGGCAACTGGTCCGGGATGGGCGCCGGCAAGACTCTGAGCGCGATCATCGCCACCCGGGTCACGGGCGCCAGTCTCACGGTCATCTGTTGTCCGAATGCGGTCGTCGACAACTGGGATCAAGAGATCAAGATGGCCTTCCCCGCGTCCGAGGTCGCCAAGAAGACCTGGTATCCCGAGTGGCGCGACCCGCTGGGTGCGTCGCCGAGATATCTGGTGCTCAACTACGAGCAGTTCCAGCAGCCCAGCTCGGAGAAGGAGCTCGTCGCCTTTCTTGATCGCAACGTCGTCGACTTCATCGTCGTGGACGAGATTCACTACGCCAAGCAGCGCGAAGCTGGGGCCGAGATGTCGAAGCGCAAGCGGCTCGTACAGGGCCTCATCCTCGAGGCTGGGAAGAAGTGCCCGGACCTCTGCGTGCTCGGCATGAGTGGGACGCCGGTCATCAACACCCTGCAGGAGGGAAAGAGCCTCGTCGAGATGATCACGGGCCATCTTCACGACGACCTCGACACGCGGGCCACCGTCCAGAATTGCATGCGGCTCTACCAACGCCTGGTCACGCTGGGAACGCGGTGGAAACCGGACTACAAAATTCAGCTTGAGGTCGTCAAGGAGGAGATCGACTGCGAATCTTCGCTCGATGAGATCCGCGCTGTGGGCCGCGGCACCGTGCTCGAGCTGGAACAGGTCCTCACCCGGCTGCGCGCGCCGACGATCCTGAAGCATCTGTCCCCTGGCGAGAAGACCTTGATCTACACGCACTACGTCGACGGCGTGGCGGATGCCCTGAGAGACGTGATCCAGAGTGCCGGCTACAGGGTCGGGCTCCTCACGGGTGATACGGACGGCGACCACCTCAAGGAGTTCCTGAAGCCCGACGGCAAGATTGACGTGTTGGTGGCGTCGAGCCGCATCGGGACTGGGGTCAACGGGCTTCAGTACGTCTGCAACAAGCTGATCATCAACTCGCTGCCTTGGACGAACGCCGAATACGAGCAGCTCGTCGGCCGGCTATATCGGCAGGGCAGCCGGTTCGACAAGGTCCGCGTCGTCATTCCAGTGACGTTCGCCAATGTGAAAGGCGAGCGCTGGTCGTACTGCGATTCGAAGCTGCACCGCCTGGAGTACAAGAAGTCGATCGCCGACGCTGCCGTGGATGGCGTCGTCCCCGAAGGCAATCTTCGGACGCCGGCGCAGGCGCAGCAGGACATCATGGGCTGGCTCACGCGTCTGGAGACAGGCAAGGTCGCCGAGGTCCGACGGCCGGTCATCAAGATTCCGCTGTCGGGCGAGCCGAGCGAGGTCGAGCGCCGGGTCGCACGCTACGGTGACTTCTCCAAGATGAACAACCGCTGGTACTCAGCCTCCAGCGAGTCCACACACGCGCGGCTCGCGCAGAACCCCGAAGAGTGGGCTCACTACCACACGATGTACCAGCAGCTTCGTGAGTCTTGGCCTGTGATTCCCTACAAGGAGGAGATTCGGTGGCTCTCCGAGCGGGAGGGTCTGGTGGTCGGCGACTTCGGCTGCGGCGAGGCGCTCATCGCGGCGGCCGTTTCCGATCGCCACCAGGTCCACAGCTTCGATCACGTGGCGATCGATCAGCGCGTCGTCGCCTGCGACATCGCGCATGTGCCTTTGGAGAAGGGGACGCTAGACGTCGCAATCTTCTGCTTGGCCTTGATGGGCACGAACTTCTCAGACTACCTCCGCGAGGCTCACCGCTGCCTGCGACTCGATGGCTGGCTGCACATCTGGGAGCCCGCCAGCTACTTCGACGACGTGGGCAAGTTCTGCTCCAGGTTGATCCGCCTCGGCTTCGACGTCATGGCCCCCCAACCCGAAGGCGCCTTCGTGGGCATCTACGCGGTGCGAAACGCGAAGAAGCCAGATCCGGCGACGGTGCTCCCGTTCCGCGGGAACGGCCAATAGGACGGGGAGCTTCTTGATGCTCAAGTTGACAGAACTATGGCCATCGACAACTCTTGCCAGCTAACCCCTGAGTCCGCGCGGACTTACGAATGTCCGATAACAAAGATTCTGTAAACTACCTTACTATTTTTCAATATGGCAGTATTCTAACGGGGATTGTTTGCGTCAGCCACGCGCACCGCCGAAGCTCGGGGCTCTCGCACCGGGTCTAGTGTAACCCGTCTACGAGGGGCGTCCTGAAAGCCCTTGCGGGCTCAGATCAGCCGGGGTAGGCGGGCGGCGGCGTCGATGGCGGACAGGTACCCCGCGATGGGATCGTCACGGACCGAGTAGAATCTCAGTCGATGCCACGCAGCCGCATGTTCGTGCTGGGCGTTGATGGTACGCCTCTCGAGTGTACGGAGGACCAGTACGACCGGTGGGCCGCCTTCCTGCATTCCATGCACGACACCGCCGGAGTGAACGGACGCGGCCTCCGCCACGAATGTGCAGACATGAGAATCTTGACCTGGTTTAGGGCTCTTGATGGCAGGCGAGAGGAAGACCTCTCTGGGCCTCCTCTCCTTTGGGAGACGGCAGTAATCAGAGCACACAGGTGCGGAACAGAACCTCTGCTCGTTCAACTTCACCCGACCGCCAAAGCCGCCCGCGAGTGGCATCTGCGCGCGCTCCTCGCTTTCACGCGACCGGACCGAACCTGGCGCCGCTGTGACACTGCTGCGTCGTAGGGTGCCGACCGCCGCGGCCGCCGCCCTTGAGGCTCAGTTGTCGTGCGTCCGAACCGCACTCCCCACCGGGTGGTATTCCCCCGCTCGCCGATAGAACGGAGCGGGAGCGACGGACTCAATGAACTTTCGGACCGGTGTACTCTCGCCGGGGAGCAGTGTCACCAGCCTGAAGAGGTTAGGTCTCGCCCCCTCGATGTTTTGGACCACCAACGGCATGCCCTTCACCACCTGCGACAACTCATCAGGAACATCCATCTCCATCACGACGAGGGGTTCATCGATCGCTCCGCCTGACCGTGACCGCGCGACGAGCACGTACGCTGCCCGGATTCCCGTGTGTGCTTCGAATAGAACGATCTAAGAGCCGCCAGCACCGTCTCTGGCACGGCGTCCCGAGACGGCGGAAGGAGCTCCGACTCCATCGGATCGAAGAACCGCCGTGTCGACCCCTGGCGGGGCCAGGAGTGCCGCCACGTCCGCCGGACAGAACGTCCACTGTTCGTCGTCGCCGGCGTTCAGGACGCTGCGCGCTTTGCTCGCCATGCGAAAAAAGTCCCGCGCCTGCAGCCTGACCCGCCCTACTAGGTGCTTTTCCAGGGCTCCCTCGAGCTTCTTCGCCGACGTGTAGAAAGGTACGATCATCTCGCCGTTGCTTTCGAACACCACGAGCTTCAGTCCTGCCGCTCCAAGACTTCCCTTCCGTAGCTCCTCCTGAGAGTTCGCGGAGTGTACCGCGGCTAGTATCACCTCGCCGTACTGACTCGGGCGGGCGCCGCTAGCGCTGCAGCGGCGGCCGGCTCCTGAGTCTTCGCGGGATTCGGCGCCGGCGCCGCTGCAGCTCCGTCGGTGGCACCTTCTATCACTTCGCGCCGACGATCATGTGGATGGTGACTGCGCCCGACGCGACAGCCAGGACCCGCGAGACGGGGTCGGCCTCGCCGCTAGGTCGAGAATCCTGGCGAACAACCGGCGGTTCTGGCTTTCAAGGTCGGGTGACGAGATGTCGAAACTCAGGACGGGAGCCGATCGCCGTCGCGAACCCTTCGCCGTCCCGGATCACCTTCGTGTCGAGGGCAAGGAGGCCTTGTTGGACCATCCGTTCCAATTCTTGGCGGGTGACCACCCGCGCCGGGTTCCCGGTGTCTTGAGCAGCCATCACCGGGTAACTTATGACGGGGCTGAGACGAACCCTCAATAGGTACTAAAGGCAACCCCGCGAACGGGCCGTCGCCACCCGGCGCCTAACCCGCGTGGCGGACTCGGCCGACGCGCGGCTTGGCCCGACGCCCGGCTTCGATGCCCGCGAGCTTCACTCCTTGGCGGGCCGCGGCCAGCGTGTTGACCACAGAGATCGGATCGTGGTCGATGAGCGTCAGCAGAGCGCGCGCGGGTCCCTCCGGACGGCGCCGCTTCTGCTCCCAACCCTGCAGCGTGCCAATTGCGACGCCGAATGCGCGCGCGAAGTCTCCCTGCGACAGCTTCGTCTTCGCGCGTACTGTCGCGACGTCGAGGTCCGGGAATTCATGGATCGTCAGGCCGTGCGCCTCGCCCTTGGCGTGTGCGATCGCCTGGCGGAGGCCAGAGGCGATGCCCTCGAAGTTCTCCTTACGCATGTCCTTCTCCTTCTTCATCAGCCCTTACGGGCGGTCTTAAGCTCTGTGACCAGCCTTGCGAGCGTGTTTACCTGCGCCTTCGAGAGGTTCTCCTTCTCGTTCTTGGCGAAAACCTCGAGCAAAAGGACAGGCCACGCGTCGTCTCGCTCATGATCGCGTCGGCTCGCTTGGAATAGTAAGTCGTCTCGGCTATCGCGATCACAGGCAAAGTCTACGTCAGTGACCGATATATGTCAATGACGTAGTAGTGGCCGAAGACTTCCTGTCCGCTCCAAATGCGGGGAGGCACCACGACGGCAGGGAGAGCAGGTCTCCGCCGGAGCGCGTCGCGTCATGAGGCCGATTCGGCACCCACTCGAATGTTAGGAGAGCCTAGCTGGGATCGATCGATCGCGGACTCGACAGCGCGCGGGAACGCTCGGGATGGGCAAGATGAGCAGCGTTCAGCGCAGCGAGGCTCTCCGGAGATATCGCCGCGGAATGAAATATCGCCAGGGTGGAACGTTAACGAACCGATGGGAGCACGGTTCGCCATTCTCGAACGTATCGGACGTCGATCCGCGCCTCCCTTCGTGTCTCACAACAATCGAACCGGCTTCGCGATTGCGGGTGCACCGTCCGGCGCGCCTGCCGAGGGTGGGAAGACTGGGAGGCTGTCGCGCAGTTGACGGATCGGAGATTATCGGGCGTTCGGATACCGGCTCGGGCGGGAAAAACCGCGCTTCTTCCGCCTACCCCTAGTAAAACCAGGATCTTCGCAGCTCGAGGAGGGAGAAACCAGTGACTCGCACAAGACGACCTGACTCTGACGCGATCCACAGCAGCAAGACGTTTCAGCTGCCACCTCGCGATTGGAACCCCCTCGACGCAGCCGACGATGTCCTTCTAGGGTACGGCTATCCTCGACGGCCAAACCCTCATACGCATCCGCGAATCGCGCAACTGTGGACAGAAGTTATGGCTCGGAGGCCGGATATCATCCGGCCCAAGTCGGGCGACCCGATCAGGCCAGGTCAGAAGCCCATCCGACGGCGCCAAGGACGCGATTTCGGGGTCGCGCAATACAGTTGGGGTGGAGTCCAGGTTGATACGAGTGCAAGCCGACCAGCATATTATATATCCGCTAAGTGGCAGGTGCCCGCTATCTGGCCAGCAGCCGGAGATCCCGCAGAAGAGATGTTTGCCGGATTCTGGGTCGGCCTTTCAAGTGGCGTTGACGACTCGTTGCTTCAGGCGGGTATATATGTGGAGGTCCAAGCCGATCCTTTGAGCGGGCCCCCCAAATGGTCGGCATTTACCGAGTGGTACCCCGCAGATTCGGAGCCTATAGACTTCGAGATGTCGACGGGTGACCTGATTAGTGTCGTGGTCTGCGCCGACTCTCCGACAACGGCCAAAGCGTGGTTCTACAACTACGGCACCAATAAAGGAGCGCCGGCCTGCCCTATTTATGCTCCCACTAATGTTCGTCTCATCGGCTCGTCCGCAGTGTGGGCCGCTGAGGCCGGCTCAAACGAGTTGCCGGCGTTCTGTCCGGTGAGCTTCACCGAGTGCATCGCAGCAACTGGAACACAAGAGTTCAACGTGGCGGAGGGAAGTACCTTTGAGATCGAAAACGATACCTACCAACAAAAGCTGACCAAGACGTCGATCGTGTCGCCCACGACTGTGGTGATTGATTGGGTCGACTTTTCGTGACTTCATGCGGAAGCTGGGCTTTATTCATCCTAGCGATCTCGCTGTTCGAAAGGGGGCGTCACCGTGACCAAGGTCGAGATCACTAAGAACCACCCGCTGGACCTTGACGCCATTCGGGCGGCCGCCCACGATGCTCTCGTTAGGATGCGAGCCTCGTTGGGTCTCGATGGATCCTGGCACGGTGATGTCTATGAGTTCAGCAAGCCAACAACGGGCAAAATAACGATCGCTATTGGCTTCGTCCGTGTTGAGCTCGCCCTCGGCTCGGAAGTCCAGGTGGCCAAAGGCACGGTCGAAAAGCGAATTCGTGGTGCACTCGAAAGACTGCTTGGTCGTTGATGGTCACTATCGAAGACACGGTGAGGTCGGTCCGGGGAGCGGGGAGACTGGCCTCGTAGTCTTCGGAGCAGCCGAGTCGTCTGAGCTACCGCGGGGGTCGCGGCGCGCCTCGTCAATCGACGAACGACTGTATATCGCCATCGCGAAGGAGCGGGAGACGGTCGAAGAGGCGGCGGACGAGGTGGTCCGGATCGCCCGGCAGCGTGCCGACCAAGTCATCCAGACGGCGCGAGACGACGCCGATGGCGAGCGCCGCCCGCAGTCGACGGCCGCCGAAGCCAGTCCGAGCTCGAGCGCACCCGAGCGGACGACCTCCTCGAGGACGAGCGATCCAACGCGGATTCCGTGGTCGAGCACGAGCGCGTGGAGCGGCGACGCTACCCGGACGACTTTCTGGCGGGCGAACGCCAAACCACCCCATCGCGATATCAAGCCGCTACGGGTTCTTCCAGTAGTCGGCGCCCGGGACGTTTCTAGAGCGCCAGTTGTGACTCGGGCTGACGGAGAGAAGCGGTCGTTGGTCCGTTCAGCGATAGGTGACATCCAGTCCGACCACGCTCTGAACGTACGCGAATGGCTCTCCATCTGGGGCGCCGGCCGGTTTTTTCGTCTTCTGGTGGGAGATACCCAATGTCGCTCCGGCCCCCAGACCGGCGCCAACGACTTTGTGCGTAGGTAAGGCAATGGCGCCCAGCGCCGCCCCGCTTCCGATGGCTACGAGGCTCCGCACGCTGCGAATGATCGAGACGGTGAACGACTCGCTCATGCTCTTGCAGAGGTCGGCTATCGCCTTATCGATGTGATCCATCACGGATCGCATCTGCGTCGCCTGATCACCTGCCTTCAGAACTGCTTCCCGCAGACCGTCCATGTGGACCCGGAATGCATGGAGTTCGTCCTGGCGCCTCCGCTTGAAGTCCAAGATCGCCGCTATGGGTACCTGTACCGACGGGACAGGAAGACATTCCGTTAGATCAAAAGCCAGCGCCTCGGTGTCCGGGAAAGGTTCCGGCCAGACGCCCGAGCCGCCGCTGGTCTTCGCGACCGCCCAAGCACCCGGTTCAAGCTGCCGACGCTGCTGGTACACCACCCCCTCGGATTGAAGAATGGTGTCGCCGAAGATCACGCCGCGGAGGAAGTGGTCGGGAACCGGTGTTCGACTGGCGATGCCTTCGCGCACCAATTCATCCCACTCGGCGCCGTACTCGATGGGAAGAACGCTCACTAAGGGAGCGTCGATCCGATCCCAGTAAGTGACGAGCCGTCTCAGGGCGGCTCCCATCTCCTCGCGCCGCTGTTTCACGGCGCGACCCGCCCCAAGGTCGACCCCGAAGAATGAAATGATTCCCCGCAACCTCATGCCGTCACCAGAGACCCAGTGTCCGCTCCGACTGTGACGGTCACTTCCAATATTCCCTTTCCATCTCGGCTCGGGTGTCTTCCATCGTGCCCAGAGCGTCGTACCACTCAATCATGGGATTTAATTTAAAGGGGATGTAGCTCGCCCGGCTGTTCCTATCCATCCGCCTATCCTGCGGCCTGGCGGCGTTCATGAGCGCGCGCTGGAGTCCCTGCAATCTTCATGGCATCGATCCCGGAAAGGCTGATCGGGGACGATTCCTCTGGAGGGTCTGATCGGACCGCGCGAATTTCGGCCATGATCTTCTCCGCATAGTTCCGCGATATCCGTCCGGCTGCGATCATCCGGGTCAGCGACAGTACCCGCAGAATGAAATCGTGTTGGGGGGAGATGACCTGATCTCCACATTCCCATTTCGCGACGGTTTCACGCACGATTCCCATTCGGCTCGCAAGTTCTTCCTGAGTAACCCCGAGCCTGCGCCGGAAGTAACTGGCCTCAATCCCATTCAGCCGTCTCGGAAACCCTGCGAAGGTGACGACCATGTGATCCATGGCGAGGTTGATCGCGTGCCCGTCAATGGTCTCCCAGCCGCACTTGTCGCATTTCAGCCCGTCCATTCCCGTGAGGGTGACCTTGAACCCTACGTATTTTGAAAAGTCGTAGGATGCCAGCTTCGCGGGGTGCAGATGACCGCCGCAGTCGCAGGCCATGGGCCGAGCTACCTTCTTCTTTTGAGCGGCAACTTTCATCGCTTCTCCCGTGGAGGAAGGACCGTGCAGAGGACGATCTCCTCCTGACCATCGTTGCCAATGAATGCTTCGAATCCCACCGCTATCTCCATCGTCCCGTCGACATTCGAACCGTGCGCCCGCCAACAGGTTCCGTCATGCCTCGACGGCTCATCAAACGGCTCGATCGATCTGCATCGCATAAACACGATTGAAACGTCGACGATCGTGACCTGACGCTTCAGGCAGCGCTCGTCGAAATGACGCGACGCGCGGAACCATCCCTCCTTCATCGCTGTTCGTGCCCATCTTCGTGCCTCCTCCCGCGTCTTGGGCCCTGGCATCGCTGTAGTTTAAAGCTACACCACATGCACTGGATTTCAAGCTCAAAAGGTGGCCTTCGGTGAACGGATCCGGCCGTGCCCGCCAATCGGCCCGCCCATAAGGTGAATTCGTAGAAGAGCAACTAAGGATTGACCCGCGCGACCTGAACATCCGTATAGTACGCAGCCATGACACTCCTGATACACATCGACGCGCCGAGGGCGAAGCTCGTGATCCACCTCCGACCCCGGCCGGGCGCCGCCGTGGCGTGCAACGCCAGAGGCCGACGTGGCAGTCGAGGACTGGCCGCGATCGCCGACGCGGTCTGGTGTGAGAGGCCTCGGCGCGCCACCAATGTGCCCGCCAAGTTCTCGACGGCGGCCCAGTTGGACGAGATGGCAGTCGCTGTCGCCTTGACGTTGAACTCGACCCCCTCTTTGGCATCCTTGGTCCCTCGGAAAAAGTCGGCGACGATCCCGAGGTCGCTGTAAGCGCCGGCGAAGAGTTGCCAGTACCATCGCGAGCGGCAAAGCCGAACCGCGACGATCCCACCAAGCGCGATTCGGACCGCCTCGTCGTCGCCGCGGCGAACGCTGATTTGGCTCATGGCTCCGTTGGTGTCGGCAGTTCTGGCGAGCGCAACTTCTGCGAACGGACATCCCTCTTCGACCGCCATCAGCACGTGACCCCCCTCGTGAATGGCCGTGCGCCATCGTCGAGACCTATGGTTGTCCGAGGTCACGTCTTTTGGCCCCAGGCCCGCCTACCCGCCTCAGTTCACGACTTCCAGGGCCTTCTTACCCTGAAGCCGCTCGACCCATCGCAGCGCCGACTCGCCCCTGGCCCGCGTCTGGAGGATGACCTGCCCATCGGACTGGACGACTATGTCCGTCTTCATGCACCGGCCGTGGACATAGTCGGCGTCAAAGTGGAGCTCGCCCCTGACGAACGACAGGCAGTCGAAGAGATCGGCAACCGTGAACTCGTCCTTTTCCACGAAGTCGGCGTCAGAGTTGCCGCGCGGCCGAGCGTCGTTGAACGACAGTGCGGCCAGCGTGAAGATGACCCCGAAGGCACCCCATTCGACTTGATCCTCGCCGTCCCCGCCGTCCAAGCCGCCGAGTTGAAGCGCGATCCGCACGAACGAGGTCTCGCCGTCAGCCGCAGGCTCAACCTTCGTATCGACGATCTCGAACTCGACGAGCGCACCTGTTTCGATGAGCTTGTAGCCGGCGGGACGGTCAGAACTGGACATGGGATGCAACTCTAGCCAAACGTTCCGCCGTTCGACAGTCCGATCGTCGCGTCGGCGTCGGAACGACCCGCTTCGTCGAGCGCGACGAGAATCTCCTGGTGTTCGGGCTGCCCGGCCGAGGCAAAACCCACGTCGTCGCCGCCATTGGACATGAGCTCGTCCAGCGTGGCTATCGCGTCCTCTTCAAGCCGACCTTCGCCCTCGACCAGACGCTGCTCGCCGCCAAGCGGGACCTACGCCTCTAACGCGAGCTCGCGTCCCGGGGCGCCTAGGCGATTGCGTCCTTCACGGCCTTGACCGGTCGCGCCTTCACGACCTTCCTCGCGGGCTTCGCTTTAAAGACGGTCGGCTCCTTCGTGAAGGGATTGATTCCCTTTCGTGCCTTCGTGGCGGGCTTCTTCACGACCACGAATTTCGCGAACCCAGGTACGACGAACACGCCGGACTTCTTGATCTCCTTGTGCCCCACCGTGACGAGCGCCTCGACGATCGATTTCACCTGGCGCTTGGTCGTGCCGTCCGTCTGGAGGTTTGTGATGGACTCGATCAGCGCGGACTTCGACAGTGCGGTCGGCATGCGGTGTCTCCTTAGAGGTGGAAAAGTGCCGGCGATGGTGCGCGAAGACCTAAATAGCTGTAAAGGGGCCGCCCAGGCCCCAGTGGCTCTGGCTCCTCTGCCGGCGGCCGTTCCATCGTTCGCTTCGGTGACCGACACCAAAGGTGCCCTGGTCAATAATTTCGCCGCGGATCTCGAGCTGCGAAATCGGGAGAACGCACTCTCGTCCTCGATCTCCTTCCAGGCGCCGGCACCGGGAGAGCGCGCGAGGGCGGCATGAGGAGAATTCCGGCGGCGCCAGAAGTAGCTCCGCGACGGCTTCAGGGTCAGTACCTTCCAGCTCCGAGTTCTGCGAGGCGCGGCCCGTGCGCGCCACCGCCCAACGCGATGGTGTTTGCCGCCGCGATTAAGCTCGCCGAGCGCCTCCGGCATCGCTGACCCACCGGCTATCCCAACTTCGTCACGGGCCCCCCTTGAATGGGCCTGCGCAGCCGTTCAGTATTGCCGGTTCGTGCCTGTCAGCCAGCCCACCCATAAGGTGACCTCCACCAATTGCGGCCGTGCCCGGCGCGTCGACGCGTTCTCCGGAGCTTGGTCGAGGGTGGCGTGCCCAGCTTGCCTCGAGGCCTCCAAGCGGCCGCCGCCACCGTCCGGGCCGAACAACCACAAGGTCCGCTCGACCGCGTGTGGCCTCGCCCGCACTGACGACGTTTTTTCCGGGGACTGGTCGAAGGTCACCTGCGCCGACTGCATCAAGCTCTGGCCCGGCGCGCCCGTTCCCACCTGTCGGCACTGCCACGCTCTGGTCACCGGTCGCTGCATCCATGTCACCCTCAAGGACGCATGGCTGCATGACACCTGCGTCGACGAGTTCAAACTGACCCCTGAAGGGATCGCCGCTTTCCGGCCTGGGGCAGATCCCTACCTCAACGCCAAGTGCCCTCGCTGCGGCCGACCCGGAGTCCACCCCGACGGTCGACCCTGCACGGGGCCCCCCGCGCGCTGACGATCGCCGGCCCGTGCGATCGGCAAAGTCGGCCCGATCACGATCGAGACCCAAGCGGCGCGAGCCGACAGGACACCCGCTCCCATGACGAATTACCTCAAGTCGACCCACCGGCTTGAGGTGATTCGTCATCTTGTTCGACCAGCTTCGACCGGAGCTCGATCGCGCGGGGGGGCGG
>Ga0075522_10000207_pt1 | contig 39817 bp, 35 predicted proteins | sample NGEPerA_FD_74796 | JGI IMG/M metagenome (GOLD analysis project Ga0075522, IMG submission 74796) | Arctic peat soil microbial communities from the Barrow Environmental Observatory site, Barrow, Alaska, USA - NGEE PermafrostL2-A | ecosystem: Environmental > Terrestrial > Soil > Wetlands > Peat ... | reverse complement strand
GTCGAACAGGCGACGCTCACCGTCGCCGACGGCGAGTTCGTCGCCATTGTCGGCCCGACCGGCTGCGGCAAATCCACGCTTTTGAATATTGCCGCAGGGTTGATCGCGCCCGCTTCCGGCTCTACCGATAGTTTTGGCGCAACGCTCGGCGGCCTCAACCGCCAAGCGGGTTACTTGTTTCAAGCCGACGCGTTGTTTCCGTGGAAGACCGCGCTGGAGAACGTCGCCATCGGTTTGGAGACCGCCGGCACGCCAAAAGCCGAAGCGCGCGCGCGGGCACAGGCGTGGCTGACGCGAGTAGGCCTAGGCGCCTTCGGCGACCGTTATCCGCATATGCTGTCGGGCGGCCAGCGTAAACGCGTCGGTCTCGCGCAGGTCTTGATCCGCGATCCGAAGATATTGCTGATGGACGAGCCCTTCGGTCCGCTTGACGCGCAGACCCGCCAGATCATGGGCAACTTGCTGCTCGATCTATGGAGCACCGACCGCAAGGCGGTGCTGTTCGTCACGCACGACCTGGAAGAAGCTATCGCGCTGTCTGACCGCGTCGTCATCATGTCGGCGGGGCCGGCGGCGCGCATCATCGGCGACTGGCGCGTGAAGCTGCCACGTCCGCGCGACATCGCCGAGGTCAAACTCGATCCCGCCTTTCACGATCTTCATCGTGAAATCTGGCAGATGCTCAAGGCCGAAGTGATCAAGGGCTACGCCCAGGCGGGGGGCGTACAGTGACTCGCATCAAACTCACTGCCGTGCAAATTCTGGTCGCGGTCGTCTTCCTCGCGGCCTGGTATGTGTTCACGACGTTCCCGGTATTTGGGTATCTGCTGCTGCCGCCGTTTTTCTTTTCCACTCCGGTCGAAGTGATCCAGCAGATTGTCATATGGTTCGCCACCGGCGTGATCTGGAAACACCTTTACGTCACGCTGGTCGAAGCCATGCTCGCCTTTGCCATCGGCTCGATCGGTGGCGTGCTGGTCGGCTTCTGGTTCGCACGCCAGCCGCGCACGGCCGCGGTGTTCGATCCTTATGTGAAAATGGCGAACGCCTTGCCGCGCGTGGTGCTGGCGCCGATCTTCACGCTCTGGCTCGGCCTCGGCATCTGGTCAAAAGTCGCGCTTGGGGTGACGCTGGTTTTCTTCATCGTGTTCTTCAACGTCTATCAGGGAGTCAAGGAAGTTTCGCCGACCGTGCTCGCCAATGCACGAATGCTCGGCATGAACGAGCGGCAATTGATGCGCCATGTATACTGGCCGTCGGCACTGTCCTGGATGTTTTCATCGCTGCACACCTCGGTGGGCTTTGCCGTGGTGGGCGCAGTGGTGGGCGAATATCTCGGCTCCGCGGCGGGGCTCGGCTACCTGATCCAGCAGGCCGAAGGCGTGTTCGACGTCGCCGGCGTTTTTGCCGGCATGTTCGTTCTGGCCGCCTTTGTCGTGATCATCGACATGGCGGTAACCGTCGTCGAACGACGCCTTCTGGTCTGGCGGCCGGTCGCGGCCGAAGCCCGGGGTTAGCGCGGTGCCGGCGCGTTAGGGCATCATCACGGTATCGGTCGGGCCCTGCGGCGGCGTCTTGATCGCGATCGCCTTGAAGGTGCGGCCGTCCGGCTTGGTGCCGGCGTGCTGGGTGCCCTTCGGAATGACGACCAGATCGCCCGGCTTGACGTGCACTTCCTTGTCGCCGAGCCACACAGTCCCGGTGCCCTCGAGGATGTACTGAAACTCGTTGGTGTTGGGATGCCTGTGCCTCGGCACGTTGCCGTCCTGGACAGAAAGGGTCATGCCGTCGGCGGTGATGAACGTTTTGGAACGAAAGCCGGTGGGCGAAGCGGGGCCCAGCGCGTCGCCATTGAGATCAGGAATGTGAAGGGCCTGGGCGGTGATGTTTTCCGCCGCCATCGCGGGCAGCACGTATCATGATGCGCCGCAGCCGACGGCGAATGCCACGGCGATGGACGCAACGAATAAAGCGCGATTCATGAGTAACCTCCCGGATTTTGTTTTCTAGAGAAGCCGACAATAAGGTGCCGCCTTATGCCTGACTAGGGGTACGGTGGGCTTTTCAGCCCCGCCGCGCTGGCCTATCTTGGCCCCGAATTGGCCGCGCGCGACGGCCTCGCAACACAACGGAGGAAATCATGTCCGCAATCATCCGGCGGCTGGTCACGACAACGGCGGCTTTGCTGCTGTCCAGCGGCCTGGCGCTCGCCCAGACCAAGGTCACGATCGCCGTCGGCGGCGCATCGTGCCTGTGCTACCTGCCGACGATGCTGGCCGAGGCGCTCGGCGAGTTCAAGAAGGCCGGCGTCGAGACCGAGGTGGTGCAGTTCAAGGGCGGCTCGGAGTCGCTCAAGGCCGTGATCGGCGGCAGCGCCGACGTCGCGTCGGGCTATTTCGACCATTGCGTCAATCTCGCCGCCAGGGGCCAGCACCTGCAAAGCTTCGTGGTCTATGACCGCTTCCCCGGCTTCGCGCTGGTGGTGTCGCCGAAACATTCGTCCGAGATCAATTCGATCAAGGACCTCGCCGGCAAGAAGGTCGGCGTCAGCGCGCCCGGCTCGTCCACGGACTTCTTCCTCAAATACATTCTGAGCAAGAACGGCGTCGATCCGAATTCGGTCGGTGTCATCGGCGTCGGTCTCGGCGGTTCGGCGATCGCGGCGATGGAGCAGGGCCAGATCGACGCCGCCATCATGCTCGATCCGGCGGTGACGCAACTGCAAACCCGGAACAAGGACGTGAAAATCCTGTCCGACACGCGCTCGCAGAAGGATACGCTGGCCGTGTTCGGCGGCGAATATCCGGGTGGCGCGCTTTATACCAAGGCCGACTGGATCGCCGGGCACCAGAAAGAAGTGCAGGGCATGACCAATGCGATCCTCGCCACGCTCAAGTGGATACACTCGCACACGCCGGAGGAAATCGCCGACAAGATGCCGCCCGAGTTCGTCGGCAAGGACAAGGCGGCTTATATAGCAGCCCTCAAGAACACGCTGCCGATGTATTCGGAAACCGGCCGTATGGACCCGAAGGGCGCCGCCGCCGTGCTGGCGGTGTTCTCGCAGTCCTCGCCGGCGGTCGCGAAAGCCAATATCGACCTGTCGAAGACCTACACCAACACGTTTGTCGAGGCGGCCAACAAGACCCACTGACGCCGCCGTATTTTCCATAACGGTTGGGAGGCGGCGGGGAACTTCTCCGCCGTCTCTGTTATTGTCCTTCGGTCATGAACCTTATTTCCATCCAGTCCCATGTGGCTTACGGCCATGTCGGCAATTCGGCCGCCGTCTTTCCGCTCCAGCGCATGGGCGTGGAGGTGTGGCCGATCCATACCGTGCAGTTTTCCAACCATACCGGCTATGACAGTTACGAGGGCGAGGTATTCGGGCCCCAGTTGATCCGCGACATCATCAAGGGCATCGATGCGCGCAACGTGCTGGGCGAGTGCGACGGCGTGCTGTCGGGTTATATCGGCTCGCCCGAAATCGGCGCCGCCATTCTCGATGCCGTGGCAACGGTGAAATGCGCCAACCCATCCGCGCGCTACTGCTGCGACCCGGTGATCGGCGACGCCAGCAAGGGCGTCTTCGTCAAAAAGGGCATCGTCGAATTCTTCAAAGACAAGGCGCTGCCGGTTGCCGACATTATAACGCCCAATCATTTCGAGCTGGATTATCTGTCCGGCACCCAATCCAAAACGCTCAATGATGCGCTCGTCGCCGTCGAGAGCCTGCGCAAGCTGGGCCCGCGCACCGTGCTGGTGACCTCGCTGCGAACCGACGAAACGCCGCAGGACGCCATCGACATGCTGGCCTGCGACGACGACGCGCAATATCTGCTGCGCACGCCGCGCCTTGAACTGGTTGCCAACGGCGCGGGCGACGCCGTCGCGGCCTTGTTCACGGCGCATTATTTGCGGCTCGGCAAAATCGGTGAGGCGCTGGCCGCCGCGGGCTCGGCGATATTCGGCGTGCTCGCTAAGACCGCCGAGGCGGGCTCCGCGGAAATCCAGATCGTCGCCGCGCAAGATGAGATACTCACGCCGAGCCAAGTCTTTGAGGCGAAACGGATCGGCGCGTGAGCGAACCTCGCATTATCCCCATCGAACGTCTCGATCTGGCTTTCACGCCGGAGCGCTGGGCTTTTGCGGGGGAACGCCGCGCCGCGATCGACGCCCATTTCGCCATGCGGCAACGCGAAAATCCGGCACTGTGGAACGGCCGCGTGCTGCTGATGCACCGCTATGCGATCGACGGCGGCGTCATGCGCGGCCATTTTCTGGAGGCCGATTATGCCAGCTTCGCCGCCTGGCAGGATTGGGGCCGGCCGGACGCCGGCATTTACGATTGCTTCGCCTCTGCCGCTATCCGGGCCGCCGATGGCGCTTTTCTGCTCGGCGTCATGAGTCCTCACACCTTCAACGCCGGGCATATTTATTTTCCCTCTGGCACGCCCGACCCGAGCGATATCGCCGGTGGCAAGGTCGATTTCGAATTCAGCCTGCGGCGCGAACTCAACGAAGAGACCGGCCTTGACGCCGGCGAGTTCGAACCGGAGCCGGGCTGGACGCTGGCCATCGACAATGAACTGATCGCCGCGATCAAGGTCTTGCGTTCGCCATTGGGGGCCGAGCCGCTGCGCGCGCGCATTCGCCAGCATTTGGCGCACGAAAAGCAGCCGGAGCTGGCTGACATTGCAATAGCGCGCACGCCTGCCGACTTCGATCCGATGATGCGTTCTTTCATCCGCGCCTTTCTGGCGCAGCGCTTTGCCGGCGGATAGGCTGCGCCCATGAAACTCGCCAAGCTCGCCAACCGCTTCCGCATCGACAAGCCGAAACAGTTTCGCCTCGCCGATCACGACCCGGCCGAATGCTGCGGCCTGTCGATCGACAAGGACGATGCCAAGGATCTGCTGAAAGAAGGCATCAAGCGCCTGTCGATCTTGCAGGAACAGCTTTGGGCCAACAATCAATGGTCGGTGCTGATCGTGTTGCAGGCGATGGACGCCGCCGGCAAGGACAGCCTGATCGAGCATGTCATGAGCGGCATCAATCCGCAGGGCGTGCAGGTGCACGGCTTCAAGCAGCCGAGTGAGGAAGAGCTCGATCACGACTTCCTGTGGCGTATCGGCCGCGCTTTGCCGGAGCGCGGCCGCATTGGCATCTTTAACCGCTCGCACTACGAGGAAGTGCTGACGGTGCGCGTGCATCCGGAATATCTGGAGCGCCAACGTCTGCCCGATAACGGCAAGGACATCTGGCAGAAGCGCTTCGACGACATTCGCAATTTCGAACGCCATCTCGCCCGCAATGGCACGTTGATCTTGAAATTCTTTCTCAACGTCTCGAAAAAAGAACAGCGCAAGCGCTTTCTCGATCGTATCGACGAGCCCGGCAAGCGCTGGAAGTTCTCCATGGGCGATGTGGCCGAGCGCAAGCTGTGGCCGAAATATATGGCGGCCTATGAGGACATGATCCGTGAAACCTCGACGCCGGAAGCGCCCTGGTACGTGATCCCGGCCGACCACAAATGGTTCACCCGCGTGGCGGTGGCGGCGGGGCTGGTGCAGGCGTTTGAAGACCTCAAGCTCGATTACCCGAAGGTCGAGGGCGAAGCCCTCGCGGAGTTGGAAAAGGCGCGCAAGGCGCTCAAGGCTGAAAAGCCGTGAGGCACGAATTTGGCCAGTATTGCTGACCTAAACCGTGCTTGATTCCACGGCCTCCTTTCAGATAGAAGCGGGGCTTCCTGGCTCAGGCTTAACGCGGGCTTTACCGAAATCCGCGAACCTGGCTGTTGAAACGAGGGTATCGAAAAGCCAATGTCGGCGCGCCACATCATTTGCGCGATCGAACCGGCGGCCAACAAGGCCATCGCCGGTGGCTTGCCATCGGCTACTCTCATTCTGGGCACGCTCCTTCTCCTTATCCGCCCCTAAGGGCCGGCTGGGCGCTTTGCGCCTGGGCACTTGGGGGATAGCGGCAGAGACAGCACCCAAAAAGCGCCCAGATGCGGCGCATTCCGATGAGAAGGACTAATCCAATGGCTACCCAGACCCAGTCCGGCAAGGACCGCGTCGTTATATTCGATACGACCTTGCGCGACGGCGAGCAGTGCCCCGGCGCCACCATGACGCATGAGGAGAAGCTCGAAGTCGCCGAATTGCTCGACGACATGGGCGTCGACATCATCGAGGCCGGTTTCCCGATCGCCTCGGAGGGCGACTTCGCCGCCGTCAACGAAATCGCCAAGCGCGCCAAGAATTCGGTGATCTGCGGTCTCTCGCGCGCCTCGCCCAAGGATATCGACCGTTGCGCCGAAGCCATCAGGCCGGCAAAGCGCAATCGTATCCATACGTTTCTGTCGACTTCGCCGGTGCATATGAAATGGAAGCTCCAGAAGGAGCCGCACGAGGTCTACGAGATGGTGATCGCGCAGGTCACACGCGCGCGCAGCCATACCGACGACGTCGAATGGTCGTCCGAGGATGGCACCCGCACCGAACACGATTTCTTGTGCCGATGCGTGGAAGCCGCCATCAAGGCCGGCGCGACGACGATCAACATCCCCGACACCGTCGGCTACGCCACGCCGGAAGAGTACATGGCCTTGTTCCAGATGGTGCGCGAACGCGTGCCGAATTCGGACAAGGCGGTGTTCTCGACCCATTGTCATAACGATCTCGGCATGGCGGTGGCGAATTCGCTCGCCGGCGTCAAAGGCGGTGCGCGCCAGATCGAGTGCACCATCAACGGCATTGGCGAGCGCGCCGGCAACGCCGCGCTGGAAGAAGTGGTGATGGCGATGCAGGTGCGCAACGACGTGTTGCCTTACGTCACCGGCATCGACTCGACGATGCTGACGCGCGCGTCCAAGCTCGTTTCGGCGGTGACCTCATTCCCGGTGCAGTACAACAAGGCCATCGTCGGGCGGAATGCTTTTGCGCATGAAAGCGGCATCCACCAGGACGGCATGCTCAAGAACGCGCAGACCTACGAGATCATGACGCCGGAAACGGTGGGCGTGAAACAGACCTCGCTGGTCATGGGCAAGCATTCCGGACGTCATGCGTTCGTGCACAAGTTGGCAGAGCTCGGCTACCAGTTGTCGGATAACCAGTTGCAGGACGCCTTCGTGCGCTTCAAAGCGCTGGCCGACAAGAAGAAGCAAATCTACGACGAAGACATCGAGGCGCTGGTCGACGAGGAAATCGCGCATGCGCATGACCGGATCAAGATCATCTCCCTGACCGTGATCGCCGGCACCATGGGCCCGCAATCGGCGACGCTCACGCTCGACATCGAGGGCAAGCACATCACCACGCAATCGAGCGGCAACGGCCCGGTAGACGCCATCTTCAACGCGATCCGCGCGCTGGTGCCGCATGAGGCCAAGCTTGAGCTTTACCAGGTGCATGCGGTGACCGAGGGCACCGACGCGCAGGCCGAGGTGTCGGTGCGGTTGTCGGAGCAGGGACGCGCCTATACCGCCAAGGGCGCTGATCCCGACACGCTGGTGGCCTCGGCCAAAGCCTACCTCGGTGCGCTCAATAAGCTCACCAGCAAAGCCGGCCGGGTGCCGGGCGTTGCCAACCGCATCCATTCGACGGATGCCGGCTGACGCGTGGCTGCGCGTGCTTCCAATATTGCATGTTCGAGAGCCTGCTCCGGCCGATGCCGGAGCAGGAACGCTTCCGGGCGCCGCGGCGGCTGCGCTGAATTGACCGTCAGCGGGTCAGCTTTTCAGCTTGACGCTGGGCGCGGACAATGGTGGCAATAGGCCTACCTGTTGTAACGCCGGCTTGCTGCCAACTTAAATGGCGGAAAAATCAACAAAAAAGCCGGTTTTACACGTTTAAAGGGAGGATACGGCAATGCGTAAATGGCTTCTTGCGGCGGCAGCGGCCGCTATTTTTGTGGCGCCCGGCGCCGGTCAGGCCCAGGCCCCGATCGTCATCAAATTCAGCCATGTGGTGGCGCCCAATACGCCGAAAGGCAAGGCCGCCGAAAAATTCAAGGAACTGGGCGAGAAATACACCAACGGCAAAGTGAAGATCGAGGTCTATCCGAACTCGTCGCTGTACAAGGACAAGGAAGAACTCGAGGCGTTGCAACTCGGCGCCGTGCAGATGCTGGCGCCGTCGAACTCGAAGTTCGGCCCGATCGGGATCAAGGACTACGAAGTATTCGATCTGCCCTACATCATTCCCAACAAGGCTGCGCTGCGCAAAGTCACCGACGGTCCGATCGGCCAGCGGATGCTCAAGCTGCCGGAATCGAAGGGCATGGTCGGTCTCGCGTTCTGGGATAACGGCTTCAAGGAAATGAGCGCCAACAAGCCGCTCAATATGCCGGCTGACTACAAGGGACTGAAATTCCGCATCCAGTCGTCGAAAGTCCTGGAAGCGCAGTTCCGCGAGCTCGGCGCAATCCCGCAGGTGATGGCGTTCTCGGAAGTCTATCAGGCGCTGCAAACCGGCGTCGTCGACGGCCAGGAAAACACGCCGTCCAACATGTACACCATGAAGTTCGACCAGGTGCAGAAGTACACGATGCTGACCAACCATGGCTACATCGGATACGTCGTCGTTGCGAACAAGAAGTTCTGGGACGGTCTGCCCGCCGACATTCGCACTCAGCTGACCAAAGCCATGAAAGATGCGACGGAGTACGGAAACGGCATCTCCGAGACGGAAAACTCCAGCGCACTCGCGGAAATGCGGAAGGCCGGCAAGACGCAGATCATCACGCCGACGGCGGCGCAAACCGCGGCGATGCGCAAGGCCATGGAGCCGGTCTATGCCGACGTCGCCAAGCGCGTCGGCAAGAAGCTGATCGACGAGGTTCTGAAAGAAACTCAGGGCGCCACCAACTAAAAAACAAGAAGATGGGCCCTCTCGCGGTCGCGCGCGAGGGCCCATCGCTGTTCTGGGGATTCGCGGCCATTCTTTAAATGTCCGCGAGTGGGCGTTGCGCAAAGTCAGCTAAATGCGGTGGGGCGGCTGGCTGAGGCAGCAGAGGGGATAGCTATGTTTTTTCGTATCCTCGACCGTCTCGAGGAGATTTTGATAGCGTCGCTGCTGGCGGCCGCGACACTTTTGATATTCGTTGCCGTCGTTCACCGCTACGGGACCGGCGTTTCCTTCCTGTACCCATACCTGATCCGTTTCCATATTTCCTGGGCACAGGAATTGAGTATCTACATGATCATATGGGTGGCGAAGTTCGGCGCAGCTTACGGCGTGCGTATCGGTATCCATGTCGGCGTGGACGTACTGGTCAACCAGCTAAAGCCGCCATACCGCAAGCCGGTGGTGATGTTCGGCCTGTTCTGCGGCGCGCTGTTTACCGGCATCATCGGCACCATGGGCGCCAGCTTCGTCATCGGGCTCTATCCCACGGATCAGACCTCGCCCGACTTGGAAATCCCGAGCTGGATCGTCTACCTCTGCATTCCGCTCGGCTCCTATCTCATGTGCTTCCGTTTCCTGCAGGTCCTCTGGTCTTTCTGGTGGACCGACGAATTGCCGCACTACGATCCCGGCCACGTCGAGGGCGTCGACGCGGACGCCGCGGCGAAGGAACTGGCCTGATGAGCTCAGCCTTTATTTTCGTCCTGCTGATCGCGCTGATGCTGACCGGCATGCCGGTCTCGATCGCGCTCGGGCTCACTGTGCTCACCTTCATGTATACGATGACGCAGGTGCCGATTGAGGCGGTCGCGCTGAAATTATTCTCCGGCATCGACAGCTTTGAGATCATGGCGATCCCGTTCTTCATCCTGGCCGGCAATTTTCTCACCCATGGCGGCGTGGCTCGGCGCATGATCGCGTTTGCCACGGCGATGGTCGGTCATTGGTATGGCGGTCTCGGCCTCGCCGGCGTGATGGCGTGCGCGCTGTTCGCGGCGGTGTCGGGTTCGTCGCCCGCGACCGTGGTCGCGATCGGCTCGATCATCATGCCGGCCATGGTCAAGCAGGGCTTTCCCAAGCGTTTCGGCGCCGGTGTCATCACCACGTCGGGCGCGCTCGGCATTCTGATCCCGCCTTCGATCGTAATGGTCATATTCGCGGTCGCGACCGGCGGCAGCGTGGCGATCGACCCCGAAGGCAAGCGGGTCCTGTCTGCCTCGGTCGGGCAATTGTTCATGGCCGGCGTCATTCCCGGCATCATGCTGGCGACGATGCTGGGTCTCACCACGTTCTACCGCGCGTGGAAGAACGACTATCCGCGCATGCCGAAAGCAACCTGGGCCGAAGCCCTTCAGGCGTTCCGCGATTCCATCTGGGGACTGTTGCTCGTCATCATCGTGATGGGCGGCATCTACGCCGGCATTTTCACGCCGACCGAAGCCGCCGCGATGAGCGCGGTCTATGCCTTCGTCATCGCGGTGTTCGTCTACCGGGACATGAAGCTTTCCGACGTTCCGCGCGTTTTGCTCAGCTCCGCCAGCATGAGCGCCATGATTCTCTACATCATCACCAACGCGGTGCTGTTCTCGTTCCTGATGACCAGCGAGCAGATTCCGCAAGCTATGACGAGTTGGATTGTCGGCAGCGGCATCTCCTGGGTCGAGTTCCTGCTGTTCGTGAACATCCTGTTGCTGGTCGCCGGAAATGTGATGGAGCCGTCATCGATCGTGCTGATTACCGCGCCGATCCTGTTCCCGATCGCAGTCGCGCTCGGCATTCACCCGGTGCACCTCGGTATCCTGATGACGGTGAACATGGAAATCGGTATGTGCCACCCGCCGGTCGGGCTGAACCTCTATGTTGCGTCCGGTATCGCCAAGATGGGCATCACGGAGCTGACGATAGCAACCCTGCCTTGGCTGCTCACCATGCTCGTGTTCCTGGTGCTGGTGACATATATCCCGGAACTCTCGTTGTGGCTGCCGCGAATGCTCGGAATGCTTTGACGGAGACTTTGGAAGGCATTCCTGAACAAACGTAAATCAAGATTGCAGCGGCGTAATCTCTGTCAGAACTTTAACTTGCGAAAGCGCGGCCGCATTCCATTATCGGTGGCATCAGAAATGCCACTGGAGGAATGCAATGATGTGGAAATCCGTTTTAGCCGGTACGACCGCTCTCGCGATTGCCGGAACGACTTTGGCCTATGCGCAGCACGGTCCCGGCAAGCGCGAGCGTGCCGATCACTGGCGGCCGAGCGTGCAGGACATGGCCGCGTTTAGCGATGCACGCATCGCCGCGCTTCATGCCGGCTTGCAGCTCAACGCCGAGCAGGAAAAGAACTGGCCGGCGGTGGGAGCGGCCCTTCGCGACGCTGCCAAGCAGCGTTCGGAACGCTTTGCCGCGCGCGCCAGCGCCGACAAGCCGAAGGATCCGATCGAGCGCCTTGGTCTGCGCGCGCAGGCGATGACCGAACGCGGCGCGGGATTGAAGAAACTCGCTGATGCCGCGGGCCCGCTCTACACCAGCCTCGACGACGGCCAGAAGCACCGCTTCATGGTCCTGGCTCGGCTTGCCGGTTCGCGTGCCGGCGGCTGGCACGGTCGCCACGAACACCATGGCGGGGCCGGCGTTCGCGACCATCGCGGTCCCGGCAACGATGGCCCGATGGCGCCGGAAGGCGGCAAACCACCGCAATAAGCCGCAGCAATAACGGCACAAGGAACGCACGCACCGCGAAGCGTAGTAGGCCGGCGCCAAAGCGATCTCCCTGACGTTTGAGGCGCCGCCTGAGAGGCCGCCGGGACCGCCCCGGCGGCTTTTCTCATGCTGCTAAGGGCTGCCGACGGCAAGCCATGCCCGGGGCCGTACCAGGCCCCGAAAATGCCAGCAGAACAAAGGTTTGCGCGATGCTGTGCGCGGCTGGACAGGGTGGAAACCCTTTGCTAAGGCAGCGCTTGCTTGGGCGTTCTCCTCGCCATCAGCAATCCGGGCGCTTAGCTCAGTTGGTAGAGCAGCTGACTCTTAATCAGCGGGTCGTAGGTTCGATCCCTACAGCGCCCACCAATCATTTCCCATGATTTTCCGGAAAATTCGCAGGAAACCATGGCCGCCGGCTGCGACGGCCCCGTCAGGCGAAGCCCTTGTGCGTGGCGTGCTCGGGCGGGCGGCTTTGACGCGAGTTTAATTTACCGCAAACGCAGGAAAAGCCGTAACGTAAACGGCGCGCGAGCGCCGCGCCTAGGCTGCCGCCGCGTCGAAACGGGCGATGACTTCGGGTGGGATCGTCAACGCTGCGATTTTGTCCGGATCAGTTTTGTGACGGGCGGCCCAGACGCGGATTTCCTCGCCTTCGACCGCGGTTTCGCCTCGATTGAGAATGCGATGTTCGACGCTGAAACTCGAGCGGCGGAATTCGCTCACGCGCGAGGTTACCTCGACTACGTCGCCGAATTTCGACGGTTTGAGAAAGTTGGCGCGCGCGTCGACCAGCGGAATGCTCCAGATGCCGTATGTCGCCGCGAGTTCCTGCGGCTTCACGCCGAGCGCCTCTTCGAATAGCAGCCAGGTATTGGTGTCGAAGAATTCGAAAAAGCGCGGATTGAAGACGATGCCGGCCGGGTCGCAATGCGCCCACTCGATGGTCAACTGGCGGCGAAAAGTCAGCGACGTCACTTAGCAAGCCCTCCGGCAATGTCGAGCAGCCGATCATAGCGGCGCGCTTGCCTGCGAACAATCGTCAACGCTTGGCCTTTCGTGTCGCCGGCTTTCGTTTTTTCTTCGGGTTGCGCGGGTCGGGCCATTCCAGTTCGTTATGCGCGCGCCGTTCGACCGCGGTCGAGCGCCGCTGTCGCCGCAACGCCGCCTTCGGCGCAATGGGAAGATGCGGCGTCTCGTCGAGCGCGACCATCAGCCAGTCGAGGTCCTCGAGCGGCGTCAGCCAGCGCTCGGGCGCAAAGCGCGTGAGTGAAAACGGCCGCGAATATTCTAGCAATGATTTCTTGCCGCCCGGCAGGCAATACTCGTGGGCGTAGCTCATAATCAATTCGCGCGGCGATCGGTAGATCGCATCGCGCCAGCGCAAAATGGCATGGTTCGTCTTGCTGATCGCGCCCCATAGTCCGCGCTCCTTGAACAGCGTGACGATGTGGTCCTGGTCGCTCGGCAGCGCGCGCAAGTCGATCAGCCAGGCCGGCTTATCGTGATAGGCCAAAGCCGCGGCGGCGAACACGGCGGCCTCCGCGCAATGCGCCAGCCGGGTTTGCAAGACTCGGCGCGGCGACATGGCGGTATCGCCGTCGAGCCCGAAATTGGCTTGCAGGCGGTCGAGGAAAGCCTGGATCTTGGCCGGCGTATCGATACGGATGAACACGCGGCGTTCGGCTGGCGTCAGCAGCGCGCGCAGGCGATCGCGATAAGCAAGGCTGGTCATGGCTTCCGGCAACCTAGCGGCATCGCGCCAGTCGTGGGGCCAGGGGCAGGGCCGGTCCACAGCTTAGTTCACCGGCTGCCGGAGTCGTCTAAAAACGGGAATAACCGGCATTCTCTCATTTCATCCTGAATGGGATGAAATAGCACAACGGTGACAAAAAAGATAAAAATCTTCTTATTTAGCGACGCTTATTGTACTTAAACAGAAAATCCTTCTATTTGCTGGTAGTTCTGAGGGAGCTTGCCGATGATGGACTATCGCCGCGATCCGGAACGTCTCTTAGCGCGGCTCCCGCATGACAGCTGGGCGGTGGCGATCGTGGCCGCGCTGGTTGTGTTCATCATCGCCGGCGTCTTGCCGCGCATTCATTGGTAAGGCGCTCTCGCAATGTCCTCCAGCTTCGCAACCATTCCGAAAACAGCGCCCTTTACCGAAGAGGACGTGGCCCTTCTCAACCAGGTTGTCGGGCCGGCCTCAGCCGTCCAGCGCGCCTGGCTCGCCGGGTTCCTCGCCGGCGTCGAGTCGGTGCAAGGCGCTGGCGCCGCGCAGCCTGCCGCGCCGGCACGCCCGGCCGAGCCGATTACGATTGTATACGCCAGCGAGTCCGGCAATTGCGAGAAGCTGGCGAACGACTTCGCCAAGAGCGCACGCAAAAATGGCCTGAAGCCGACGCTCGTCGACCTGGCCGATCTCGAACTGGACACATTGGTGTCGGCTAAGAAGCTTATTTTCATCGCCGCCACCTGGGGCGAGGGCGAACCACCGGCGCGTGCGGTGCGCGGCTATGGCGAACTGATGGGCGAGGGAACGCCGCGTCTCGACGGCGTCGAATTCGGCGTGCTGGCGCTCGGCGATACGGCTTATGTGGAATTCTGCGCTATCGGCAAGAAGATCGACGAACGGCTGGAAGCCCTGGGCGCCAAGCGAGTGGTCGACCGCGTCGACTGCGATCTCGACTTCGCGCAGCCGGCAGGCAAATGGATCGGTGAAGCCATCAAGACATTGGCGCCGCCGCCCGATGAGACCGCGCGCGGTCGCGTCATCGAGGTCGATTTCAGCAACAAGCCCTCGCCGAATACCGACATCGTCGAAGTCGAAATCACCGAGCTGACAAATTTGAATTCGTCACGTTCGGACAAGGAAACCGTGCATCTTGCGCTCGCCTTCGAGAATGGCACGCCGGCCTATCGGCCCGGCGACTCGCTCGATCTATATGCCGAGAACGACGCGGCCTATGTCGATGAACTGCTGAAGCTGGCGGGCTTATCGGCTGACGCCAAGCTGCGCGACGAACTCATCAAGACCCGCGACGTGACCACGCTGTCATTGAAGGCCGTTGAGACCTATGCGGCGCAGACCGGCCACACGTATGTGAAGAAATTAATCGAGGACGGCGCGGCCAAGGATTGGATCGTCGGCCGCCAGTTGATCGACCTGATCGCCGAATTCCCAATCGTGCTCAGCGCCGATCATCTGCGCGCCGTGACCCGCACCTTGGCCCCGCGCGCCTATTCGATCGCGTCGTCGCGCAGCGAAGTCGGCGACGAGGCGCATCTCCTCATTTCCGCGGTGCGTTACAAGACCAACGGGCGCTCCCGCAAAGGTGTCGCCTCCAACTACGTCGCCGAGCGGCTCAAGCGCGGGGCTAAGGTGCGCGTGAAGCTCAAGCCGAACAAGCATTTCGGCCTGCCGGCGGCGGATAAAGACATCATCATGGTCGGCCCCGGCACCGGCGTCGCACCATTCCGCGCCTTTGTGCAGGAACGCCGCGCCGCCAAAGCCACCGGCAAAAGCTGGTTGTTCTTCGGCGATCGCCAGTTCACGCACGATTTCCTCTACCAACTCGATTGGCAGGAAGCGCTGGCCGACGGTTCGCTCACCCGCATGGACGTCGCTTTCTCGCGCGACACCCCTGAAAAGGTTTACGTGCAGCACCGCCTGTTCGAACGCCGCGAGGAACTGGTCGAATGGCTCGATAACGGCGCGCATTTTTATGTTTGCGGCGATGCCAAGAATATGGCGAAAGACGTGCGCGCCTCGCTGGTGGCGGCTTACGCCGACGTCAAGCAATTGTCGCCGGAAGCGGCCGAGCAGGCGGTGGCTGGCCTCGAGCGCGACAGACGCTATCTGACGGATACGTACTGAGCCCTTGTCCGGGCGCGGTGCGGCACGAAGCGCGACTGCGCGAAGTGACGCGCCGCCGAACCGGGACCGTTTCAAACACCGAACCTGGAAAGGTCCCGGCTCTGCGTCGCACCGCTTCGCGATTGCGATGCGTCCGGGACAAGAGGCCTCAAAATGACCGACGAACTTTCGCGCAATGAGCATCTCAAAGAGGCAAGCCGCTATCTGCGCGGCACCATCGCCGATGGCCTGCGCGATGAGGTCACCGGCGCCATCGTCGAAGACGACCAGCAACTCGTGAAGTTTCACGGCATGTATTTGCAGGACGACCGCGATCTGCGCCCCGAGCGCACGCGTAAGAAGATGGAGAAAGCCTTCGGCTTTATGATCCGCGTTCGGATCACCGGCGGCTGCGTCAACCCGACGCAGTGGCTTGCGCTCGACAGAGTCGCTCGCGACTACGGCAATGTCGGCATACGCCTGACCACACGCCAGACGGTGCAGTTGCACGGCGTAATCAAGTCGAACGTCAAGAACACCATTAAAGCGATCGACGCCGTTTTGCTCAATTCGATAGCGGCCTGCGGAGACATCAATCGCAACGTGATGTGTGTCGTCAATCCCGACCAGTCGCGCGCCCACGCGGCGGCGATCGAGTTTTCGCGCGCCGCAACCGAGCGCTTTCTGCCGCACACGCCAGCGTACCGGGAAATCTGGCTCGACGGCGAGCGCATTGCGGGCGGTGAGCAGGAGGTGGTCGAACCGATCTACGGCAAGACCTACTTGCCGCGCAAATTCAAGATCGGTATCGCAGTGCCCCCGTCGAACGACATCGACGTGTTCGCAAGCGACCTCGGGTTCATCGCGATTATGGACGACAAGGGCGAGGTCGCCGGTTGGAACGTCACCGTCGGCGGCGGCATGGGGATGACCCATGGCGAACCGGAGACCTATCCGCGCACCGCCGACGTGATGGGCTATTGCTCGACGGCCGACGCGCTTGCCGTGGCGGAGGCGGTGGTCACCGTGCAGCGCGACTGGGGCGATCGCGCCAATCGTAAGCACGCGCGATTCAAATATACAGTGGAAGATCGCGGTCTCGACGTGGTCCGGGCCGAAGTGGAGCGCCGCAGCGGCACAAAGCTTGCGCCTGCCAGGCCCTTTACGTTCACCTCGACCGGCGACCGTTATGGCTGGAGCGCCGGCACCGACGGGCGCGGCCATCTCACGCTGTTTATTGAAAACGGCCGCGTCGTGGACCGTCCCGGAAAACTACAGATGTCGGCATTGCGCGGGATCGCGCAGACCCACGACGGCGACTTCCGCATTACGCCGAACCAGAACATCATCGTCACCAATGTGCCGACGGACAAACAGGCCGAGATCGAGCGGATTGCCCGTGACGCCGGGTTGCTGGCGCCATGGTCGGGACTGCGCCGCAACGCCATGGCGTGCGTGGCGCTGCCGACCTGCGGCCTGGCGTTGGCCGAAAGCGAACGTTATCTGCCTGACCTGATCGACGCCCTCGACAAGAGTCTCGCGACACATGGCCTGTCGGCGGACGACATCGTCATCCGCATGACCGGATGCCCGAACGGTTGCGCGCGGCCTTACGTCGCCGAGATCGGCTTGGTCGGCAAGGGGCCGGGCCGCTACAATCTCTATCTCGGCGCGGCCTTTGACGGTTCGCGTCTGTCCAAACTTTACGCCCCCGACCTCGAACATGACGGCATCCTCGCCGCGCTCGATCCGATTTTCGCTGCTTACGCGGCGAGCCGTGAGAAGGGCGAGCGCTTCGGCGATTTCGTTATTCGCGCCGGCTTCGTGGCCAAGACGGGAAACGGCGCCGATTTCCACGCCAATACCGGCGCGCTGAAACATACGGCGGCGGCATGAGCGAAGACCGTAAACCGGAAGAAACAAAACGTGGACAGATGGCGCGATTGTCGCGCCTGCCGGTGTTTCTCGCGCTCGAAGGCAAACGCGCGGTGCTGGCCGGCGGCAGCGCGGCGGCGGCCTGGAAGGCCGAGTTATTGTCGGCAGCGGGTGCAAATGTCGACGTCTATGCGGAGGCGGTTTCGGACGAATTGCGTCAGGTCGCACAAGACGCGCCGGGTGGGAACGTTACGCTGATCGCTCGCGCCTGGTCGCCGGAGGATTTCGCAAGCGCCGTCGTCGCCATCGGTGCTTTCGAGGATGATGTGGACGCGAAAAAATTCAGTGATGCCGCGCGCCGCGCGGGCGTCCCCGTCAATGTCATCGACAAACCGGCTTTTTGCGATTTTTCCTTCGGCGCCATTGTCAACCGCTCGCCTTTGGTGATTGGCATCTCGACCGATGGCGCCGCGCCCGTTTTCGCGCAGGCCATTCGCGCCAAGCTGGAAGCGCTGCTGCCGAACGGCTTTGCCAATTGGGCGGCAGCCGCCGCGAAATGGCGCAACGCGGTGAAAGCTGCCGGGCTGCCGTTTTCAGGCCGCCGCAAATTCTGGCAGCTGTTCACCGCGCACGCGCTGGCCAATCCGCAGAACGCACCGACCGATCACGATTTCGCGCGCTTCATCGCCGAGGTGAAAGGTCTGGGCGCCGCGGTGGAAAGCGGCTCGGTTACGCTGGTGGGTGCTGGCCCCGGCGATCCCGAATTGCTGACGCTGCGCGCGGTACGCGCGTTGCAATCGGCCGATGTCATTTTATTTGACGATCTGGTCTCGCGCGACGTTTTGGATTTCGCCCGCCGCGAAGCGCGCAAATTGCTGGTTGGCAAAACCGGCTTCGGACCTTCCTGTAAGCAAGAGGACATCAATGCGCTGATGGTGTCGCTCGCCAAGCAAGGTAAGCGCGTGGTGCGCCTCAAAGGCGGCGACCCGCTCATTTTTGGCCGGGCCGGCGAGGAACTTGACGCCTGCAAAGCGGCCGGCATTGCCGCTGAAATCGTGCCCGGCATCACCGCGGCGCAAGGCGCGGCGGCAAGGCTCGGCGTCTCGCTCACCGATCGTAATTTTTCCCGCCGCCTGCAATATGTCACCGGCCACGCGCGCAATGGAAAATTGCCGGACGACGTAGATTGGCGCGCGCTTGCGGACCCCGCCACTACCACCGCCATCTATATGCCGGTGCGCACGCTCGGCGCGCTGGTGACGCGCGCGCTTGCAGAGGGCCTCGATCCGGCGACGCCATCGGCGGCGATTGCGCGCGCGACAAGGCCCGACCAGTCGGAGATATTCGCGCCCATCGGTGAGTTGCCGGCACGGCTTGCGCAGGCCGCGTTGCCGGGCCCAGTGCTGGTGATGCTGGGCAATAGTCTTGGCGGTCTTCTGTCGGACTCGTCGCGTGGCGCGGCCGCCCCACTAAAGAAGTCCGCCGCTAATTCCTGAGTTGGTTCGGCGGGGCGGTTGAAGAAAGGCGTTCGCGCCGGTTGGGGCGCGGCCGTTCGCGTGGCTGGGGCAGCGGCACATCCACTAAAATCCTCGCCGTCGTCGCATGCTCCGGCTTCAAGTGCGGCTCGTCGGCCCGCGGCGCCGGCGTCGGCAGTGGCGCGTCGACTTTCACCACCGGCGACGCGGCCGAAGCAAGCGGCACGATCAGCGCCGGGCTCGGCGGCGGGAAAGTCTCCGGCGAATAGACATAGGCATTGTACTGGTTGCTTCGGATCGGCTGGTTTGCATCCTGAATGATGCGGTCGCCCTCGCGCCGGTTCTCGTAGGCGATGCCCTTGCCGCTGAAATTGAAGGCATAAGTCGGCTTCGCCCGGATCTGCGCATCGACCGGCGGAATGGCGCCGTCGAAATTATGCTTGTCGTAGACGCCGATACCGCGGTCGAGCATAGCGCCCGAGAAGTTCGGGCTCAGCTTGATCGCCTCGTTAATGTCGAGGCCGGAGCGGTCGAAATCGCGCCGGTCGTAATAGGCAAAGCCGCGATTATACATCGCCAGCGCGTAGCCGGGGTCGATCGCCAGCGCCTGCGTATAGTCGGCGATGCCGCGCGCGCTGTCGCCCTTGTTGCGATAGGCAAAGCCGCGATTGTTGAAGGCGCGCGCATTTTTGGGATCGAGCTCGATCGCCCGATTGAAGTTCGCGATTGCCTGGTCAAGTTCGTTCTTGCCGTCATAAGCGAGGCCGCGACCGTTAAACGCGGCGCCAAGCTTTCCGTCGAGCTTGATCGCCGCGTCGAAATCCTTAATCGCGCGGTCGAGCTCGCGCTTGCCGTAGTAGACATTGGCGCGGTTGACATAGGCGATCTTGTAAGCCGGATCGATCTTGATCGCCTCGCTCAGGTCGGCGATGGCGCGGTCGGCGTCGCCTTTGTTGCGCCAAGCAAAGCCGCGGTTGTTGTAGGCCACGGCGTTGCGGTGGTCGATCTTGATGGCGGCGTCGAAATCAGCGATGGCACGATCGTTGTCGCCGCGCATGCCATAGGCGGTGCCGCGATCGTTAAAGACGGTGGAGAAATTCGGATCGAAACGCACCGCTTGGTCGAAGTCGGCGATGGCGCGGACGAGATCGCCCTTGATGCGCATGACCAGCCCGCGATTGTCGAAGGAGGCCGCGCTCTTCGGGTCGAGCCGGATCGCCTGGCTGAAATCGTTGGCGGCACGATCGAGATCGCCTTTGTCGCGATAGGCGAGACCGCGGTGATAGAAGGCCAGCTCGTATCCCGGGTTGAAATGCAGCGCATCGGTGAAATCGGCGATGGCGCGGTCGAAGTCGCGCTTCTCGTAATAGGCGTTGCCGCGCCGGTAAAAGGCGAGCGAATACTTTGGATTGAGCTTGATCGCGGCGCCAAGATCGCCGATGGCGCGTTCGCTGTCGCCCTTGATGCGGTAGCCGATGGCGCGGTTATAAAAGGCCATGGCGTTATTTGGTTCGAGGTTGATCGCCTCGGTGAGATCGATAATGGCGCGGTCGGCGTCGCCCTTGGCGCCGTAGCTCAGGCCGCGGTCGTAATAGGCCAGGGCGTAGTTCGGCTTGAGCTTGATGATCGCGTCGAAATCGGAAATGGCGCGGTCGTAAACCTGTTTCGATTCGTAGACGGCGCCCCGATTGTAATAGGCAGCGGGATAGGCCGGGTTGAATTTGATAGCGGCGTCGAAACTTGCAATGGCACGGTCGCTATCGTGCTTGTCGCGATAGGCGAGGCCGCGATTGTAATAAGCGAGACTGCTGCTGGCGTCGTGTTTGATCGCCTGGTCGAAATCGGCGAGCGCGCGGTCTATTTCGCCCTTGGCACCGAAGGCGGCGCCGCGATCGTTGTAACCTTGCGCATATTCCGGGTTCAGCTTCACCGCCTGCGTCAGGTCGGCAATGGCGCGGTCGAAATCGCGCTGGCTGGCGTAAGCATTGCCCCTGTTGTTCAAGGCCAGGGTGTCGGCCGGATTAAGCTTGAGTGCGCTCGAGTAGTCGGCGACAGCCTGCCCGAAGTCGCCACTGTCGTATTTGGCGTTGGCGCGGTTGTAATAGGCAATCGCATAGCCGCCATTCAGCTTGATCGCGCGGTCGTAGTCGGCGATGGCGCGGCCGAGGTCGCCCTTTGATGCATAGGCGATGGCGCGATTGTTGAAGGTGGGCGCGTATTGCGGATCGAGCGAAGCCGCCTGGTCGAAGTCGGCGATGGCGCGGTCAGTGTCGCCCTTAAGTCCGTGCGCCAGGCCGCGCTTGTTGTACAAGGCCGCCTGTCCTGGATTGAGCGAAATTGCCTGCGTCAGGTCGACGACCGCCTTATCATATTCGCCCTTGCTGGCGAGCGCATTGCCACGCGCGCCGTAGGCGGACGCCAGCTTCGGATTGAGCTTGACCGCCTGGCTCAGGCTTTCGATGGCGTAGTCGTAATTTCGTTTTTCCTGAAACGCGACGCCGCGATTGTAATAAGCATCGGCGTTCTTCGGATCGATTTTGATAGTCTGGTCGAAGTCGGCGATAGCGCGGTCGAATTCCTGGCGGTCGTAACGCGCGACGCCGCGGTCGTAATAGGCCATGCCGTCCTTCGGATTGAGCCGGATCGCGGCGTCGTAGTTATCGATGGCGCGCGTGAGATCGTGTTTCTGATAATAAGCGTTGCCGCGATTGTAATAGCCGGCAGCGAAGTTCGGATTGATCTTGACCGCGCGGTCGAAACTGGCGATGGCGGCGTTGAGATCCTTCTTGGAGGCGCGCGCGATGCCGCGGTCGTTATAGGCAAGCGCGAAAATCGGGCTGACGCGGATCGGTTGCGCCAGTTCCATGGTGTCGCGGTCGTAGCCGCGCTGGCCTCGAATGTCGGCTCCGCGCGGGCTCGCGGCGATCGTGTAATTTGGATTGAGCTTGACCGCGGTCTCGTAGTCGGCGATGGCGCGCTCGAAATCGTGTTTTTCGTAATGCGCCACCCCACGGTCGTGATAGGCAAAGGCGTCCTTGCCGTCGATCTTGATCGCGCGGCTGAAATCGTCGATGGCGCCAATGGCGTCGCCCTTGTCGAAGCGGGCATTGCCGCGATTGTAATAGGTAGCCGCGTAATTCTCGTTGAGCGTGATCGCCTCGTTGAAGTCGGCGATGGCCTTTTCGCTGTCGCCTTTGCTGCGGAAGGCGACGCCACGATTGTTCAGCGCCACGGCGTTTTTGGGATCGAGTTTGAGCGCGTGGTCGAAATCCGCCACGGCGCGATCGGTTTCGCCCTTGGCGCCATAGGCAATGCCGCGATCGTAATAGGCGTGCACATAGCCGGGGTTGAGCTGGACCGCCTGGTTGAGGTCGGCGATGGCGCGATCGTATTCGCGTCTGTCGATGTAGGCATTGCCGCGATTAGAGAAGGCAAGCGCGTCATTCGGGTCGATCTTGGTCGCCATGCTGAAGTCGGCGATGGCGCGGTCATTATTACTCTTGGCGCGGTAGGCGATGCCGCGATGATTGTAGGCGGACGCCAGATTGCCATCGAGCTTTATCGCCATCGAAAAGTCGGATATGGCGCGGTCGTAATCCCGCGTCTGGTTGAGCGCTAGCCCGCGCGTATAGAAGGCCTGAGGATTGTTCGGACTGAGCTTGATGACTTGGTCGAGGTCCTTGATGGCGCGTTCATGGTCGCCAACTTGCTCCAGCGCTACGCCGCGATTGAGCATCGCGAGCGCGAAACTTGGATTGATCGCCAGCGCCTGATCGAAATCCTTGAGCGCGCGTTCGAAGTTGCCTCTGCTCTTAAAAATCGCGCCGCGATTGTTGAGCGCAAGGTCGAAGCGTGGGTTGGCGACGATCGCACGGTCGAAATCGGCGGCGGCGCGGTCGAGATCACCGCGTGCCTGATAAATCGAGCCGCGATTGTTGAGCGCGACCGCGAATGCCGGATCGAGTTTGATCGCCTGATCGAGATCGGCCAGTGCGTGTGTTGCGTCGCCCTTGCGCTGCCACAGCATGGCGCGGCTATTGAACACGCCGGCATAGCTTGGATTGAACTTGATCGCCTGCTCGTAGTCCTGAAGCGCGCGATCGATCTTGTCGCGGGCGGCATAGGTGTTGCCGCGCTCGGTAAAGGCCGCGGCATATTTCGGGTCGAGCTTGATCGCCAGATCGTAATTGTGGATGGCTTGCTCGTAGTCGTGCTTTCCCTGATAGGCGTTGCCGCGATCGACATAGGCCGCGGTGAGCTTCGGGTCGAGCCGCAAGGCCTGGTCGAAATCGGCGATGGCGCGGTCGAAATCGCCGCGCTCGCGATAGGCCAAACCGCGCGCTTGTGCGGCGATCGGATCGCGCGGATCGAGCCTGATCGCCTGCGTCAGATCGGCGATGGCGCGCTCGGAATTGCGGCGCTGGTAATAAGCCATGCCCCGGTTGAAGAAGGCGCGCGCCAGCCGTGGATTGAGCTTGATCGCCTGGTCGAAGTCGGGGAAAGCATGCGCGTCGTCGTTCAGGCTGAGGTAAGCCGAGCCGCGCGCATCATAGGCGAGGGCGAATTTCGGGTCGAGTTTGACCGCGCGGGTAAGGTCCGTCACCGCGCTTCGGTAATCGCGCTTTTCCTGGTTGGCGACGCCGCGGCTGTAATATGTGCCGGCGTAATCCGGATTTATTTTGATCGCCAGATCGAAATCGGCGATGGCATGCGGGTAGTCGCGTTTTTTCTGGTAAGTGTCGCCGCGGTTGCTGAGCGCGATCACATATTTTGGATCGATGCGCAACGCCTGATCGAAATCGGCGATGGCACGGTCGCTGTCACCCTTGCCGCTATATGCCTGGCCGCGCACGTTGAAGGCGGCGGTGTAATCCGGCTTGATATTGATCGCCTGATCGAGGTCGGAAATGGCGCGGGCATAGTCGTGCTTTACGAAATAGATATTGGCGCGCTCGTAGAAAGCGACCGCGTTTTTCGTATCGATGGCGATTGCCTGATCGAAGTCGCCGAGCGCCCGGTCGAGATCGCCGCGGTCCCGGTAGGCGATGCCGCGATTGAAAAATGCCAGCGCGTTTTTCGGATCGAACTTCACGGCCTGGCTGAAGTCGGCAACGGCGCGGTCGTCATCGCCGCGCGCGCGCAGCACCATGCCTCGATTGTAATAGGCCAGCGCATTTTTCGGGTCAATGCGGAGCGCGGAATCGAAGTCGGCGATGGCGCGGTCGGGAGCTCCGCGCGCCGCGTAGGTGACGCCGCGATTGTAGTACGATAGCGCGTCTTTGGGATCGAGTTTGATCGCCTGCGACAGATCGCGCAGCGCCTGGTCGTAGTCGGCCTTTTTGAAATAGGAAACGCCGCGGTCGTAATAAGCCAGCGCGTACTCGCTGTCGAGCCGGATCGCCTGGTCGTAATTGGCGATGGCGCGGTCATAGTCGTGCTTGTCGTAATAGGTGTTGCCGCGGTTGTAATAGGCCAGCACGTAGTTGGGGTTGAGCAGAACCGCTTGGTCGTAATCTTTGATTGCGCGGTCGACCTCGCCGCGGTTGCGATAAGCAAGGCCGCGGTTGTTGTAGGCAAAGGCGTCGCGCGGATCGAGCAGGATCGCCTGATCAAAGTCCTGGATGGCGCGCTCCACCGATCCTTTGTCGGCATAAGCGATGCCACGGTCATTCAGCGCCAGGATGTAATCCGGCTTGATCTTGATCGCCTGGTCGAAATCCTGGATGGCGCGCTCGTAGTCGCGGATGTCACGATAGGCGAGGCCGCGACTGTGAAAAGCGACCGCGTCGTTACCGTTGAGCTTGATGGCGCGGTCGTAATCCGGGATGGCGCGGTCGGGCTCGCCCTTGGCGCGATAGGCCATGCCGCGGTTGTAATAGGCGAGCGCATCGTTGGCGTTTAGTTTTATCGCTATATTGAGCGTGGAGATCGTGTGTTCAAAGTCGCGCTTGTCGTAATAGAGGTGACTGAGCAACCTGAGAGCGTCGGAATGCTTGCGGTCGAGTCTGACGACGGTCTCGAGGTCCTGAATGGCGCGGTCGATTTGCCCACGATCGCGCAGCGCCAGCGAGCGATTATAGTAGGCCTCGGCTTGTTTGGGATCAATCTTAATCGCCTCGTCAAAATTGCGAATGGCGCCTTCGGCGTCGCCTTTTGCGCGCGCAGCCTTGCCAGCTTCGACAAGCGGATCGCTACGTTTTTTTCCAAGCGTTGCCTTTATATGCTGCGCGGTCGTCTTCGCCGATTTGACCTGCGAACTATCGATCACTTCGTCGCAGGCGGCGAGGCGCTGATCAACGCTTGCCTCCACCTTGCCTTCGCAAATTTTCAGACTATCGCGTGGGACCGCGAGCAATGGCGTCGTGGCCGACAGAGTCGCCACCGTTATGGCCGCGGAGAGAATAAGGAAAGAACCGTGTGCCCTGATCATGTCGCCTCGTTAAGCCGGACGAGGATGATTTGCCGGCTGTCTTTTCGAATTGACTGAAAGTCTAAACCGGAGCGGGCGTCAGGAGTCGTGCGTGCGGCGCAATTGCGTAAGTTAACTTTAACGGTGGCGTCGTCATTTCACGCACGGCGTTAACCGTCAAAGACCGAAGATAATCTTTTTGCAGATTTAGATCGGAGGCGCTACTTTGCCGCCGATGCGCGAGCGCTGGCCACTATCTCGTCGAGTACGTAATCGGGCGGCATCACGTAGGCCAAAACCTTGCCCTTGGGATACACAGCCTGCCTGACGGTATTGCCGTGGTTGCCCGACACAATAATCGGATTGCCTTCACCGTCGGTGCCGCGCACGACGCCGACGTGGCCACTGTTCGGTCCAGCCCGGTACATGATCGCGATCGCGCCGACGCGCGGGCCGTCGAGCTTCTTTCCGAATTGCAGAAACGAGCGCGCGGCGCGCGATTTGGTGCCGTTGGCGCCGGCGTTGTGCAGTATAAAATTCATGAAATCGGCGCACCAGAGTTGCGTCGGCAGGCCCAGTTGCTTGGCAGTTCTGCCACGCCAGCGCAGCGCTTCCAAAAGTACGGCGGCGGCGCCCGGCACTTCAGCCGCGGCGTCGGCGGCGTCGGTGCGGCTACGTAGCATCGGCTCGAGCGGCACGGCATTGGTGAAGCGGTCGTCGCGCTTGATGCCACTGGCTTGCGCTGGTGCAAAGGCGCCGGCAGCAATCGCACAAGTCAGCAGCATCGCAATCGATCGTTTCATGTTTCCCGATCCCGACGTCGCCACCGGGAATTCCACTTCATCGTTTCTTTAGACGCACCAACGATGGCCGGCGCAAACTTGATTATTGTGGTCGTATCTTTTCCGATCCGAAGGGGTCGCTGCAAGCAAACATACCGATTGACTACAAACGATTCAATCCATGGTTAAGCCGCGCGACGAAACATTGTACCGCGCATAAATTGCAGACAATTTTATTAAAATTTGAATCAAATCACCGCGCGGTGTAGCGCAAGGGTACGACGATCGGGATTTCATTGCCCGACTGGCCGGTTGGCGGCGGCGGCAAGGGTTGCGAACGCTCGACCCAAGCGATGGCGTCGCGGTCGAGCATGCTGTCGCCGGAGCTGCGCACCACGCGCGTGCGATGCGTGCCGCCGCGTCTGTCGACGCTGAAGGAAACGAGCGCGGTGCCGGACGCGCCGCGCGCCTCGGCGGGGTAACGCTTATGCCGCTCGATTTGCGCGACTAGTTGCGATTTCCAATTGGCCATCGCGTTCGGGTCATGCGCGGTAGCGCCGGGCATGGGCGCGGCGGCGCGCTCGGCTTTGAGATCGGCGGCGCTCGGGGCCGCGGCAAGACTGGCCTCACGATGGCGCGGTTTTTTCTTGATCTCTTTCTTTTCCACTACCGGCTTTTCGATTTCCGGCGGCTTCGGCGGTGGCAGCATCGCCAGCTCCGCCTGTGGCTCCGGCTCGGGTTTCGGCTCGACCTTTTCCACCGGCTTTTCCGGTTCGGGCTCGGTCTCGATCTGCTGTTTGCTCTCCACCCGGTCGGGCGGTGCTTCGCTCGGCGTCGTCTGCGGCGCCACCGCGACCGGCGCGAGGTCGATCATGATCACCGGCGCATTGGCGACGGCGTCGGCGCTATCGCTCCAGCGCGCGGCGAGAACAGCCGCGCCGGCAGCATGAAGGCCGAGCGCGATGCCGAAGCAGGCGCACCAGCGCAGCATATGGGGCAAGCGCGCGCTCATGGTGAAGCCTTCAGCGCGGCCGCCGGCGTCGTCGGGCCTGTTGCTTCCAGCCCCACCAGCGCCACATGCAGATAGCCGGCCGTGCGCAGTTCGTTCATCAGGGTCATCAGGTCGCCATAGGCGACAGTCTTGTCGGCGCGCAGGAATACGCGCTGTTCTTTGTCGCCCGCGGTCGCGGTATCGAGTTTGTCGGCGAGCGCCGCGCGCGCGATGGTGTCGTTATCGAGCGCCAGGCTGAGGTCGGACTTGAGTGTCAGAAACAGCGGTTTGTCTGGGCGCGGCTGGCGTTGCGCCGTGGCGGAGGGAAGATCGACCGAGACATCGACGGTCGCCAGCGGCGCCGCGATCATGAAGATAATCAGCAGCACCAAAATGACGTCGATAAAGGGCGTGACGTTGATCTCGTGGATCTCGTCCAGAGTGTCGTCGCCGTGGTCGAGACGTACGCTCATGATCGCTACTCGGCGGCCGCGACGCCGCGGCGGGGCGCGCGTTCATGGAACGCGCCGCGGTCGAGGTCGCGGCTGACGATACGCAGGATTTCCGCCGAGGCATCGGCGTGTTGCGCGCGATAGCCGGCGGTCCAGCGCGAAAAGAAATTATACATCACCACCGCCGGAATGGCGGCGACCAGGCCGAGCGCAGTGGCGAGCAGCGCCTCCGCGATGCCGGGCGCTACCACCGCGAGGTTGGTCGTTTGCGCTTTCGAAATGCCGATGAAACTGTTCATAATTCCCCAGACGGTGCCGAACAAGCCGACGAAAGGCGCGGTGGCGCCGATGGTGGCGAGGATGCCGGTGCCCCGGATCATGGCCCGGCCCGCGGCCGCTTCGGCACGTTGCAGCCGCGACACGATGCGTTCCTTGAGGCCGTCCGGCGATATCGCGCCGGCGGACAGTTGCAGTTCGGTGTCGGCGGCGCGGATCAGCGCACTGGCGCTGCCGCTGTCGTTTTGCAGGCGCGCGGCATCGGCCCAGGAACGGGCCTGGCTCAGTGCCGCGATGGTGCGGCGCATGCGGCCACGCGCGATCATCAATTCGATCGCCTTGGCAAACCAGATGGTCCAGCTCAGCACCGAGGCGAACACGAGTCCGATCATGACCGCTTTGACGACGATGTCGGCGGCCATGAACATGCCCCACGGCGACAGGTCGCGCGGCAGCTTGAGAGCGACGTCAGGCGCCGTCTGAGCGCTTGCGCCGGCGCACACGACAAGCGCAACGGTGAGCGTCAGGCCGGCCAGCGCGCGCGTAAGGGGGGTCATTCGATTCATCGTCGCAACGGTCCTTTGCTGGTCATTCTAGCGCAATTTAGCTCACTCGGCGGGCCGCAAATGTGGCGCGCCGCGCTTGCCTTCGAAACCTTTGCTTTGCAGGCTTTTGCGCGCCGCGCGCTTGCGCAGCCACATGATGGTGCCGGTAATGGCGAAAACAGTCGGGAAAATGCCGGTCAGGAACACGATAAACGCCCACAGCCGCCCGCTATGGCTGCCTTCGTGGATCCAGCGCATCCAGGAGGCGGCGCGGTCGCCGGCCTGCGGCACGATCACCGCGGCCTGGCCACTACGATCGTCGATCATGACGGTAATATTTTCGCCGGTGGCGGCGCGCTCCATCTGGATGCGCCAAGTCATTGCAGACGGCGGCGCCCGCTCGCCGCGCGCCTGCACCAGCAGGAACAGCGTCAGCGGCCGCGCGTCCGGTTCCGCCTTCCGCGTGGCCTCGAGCGCGGCGTCGGCCGTCAACGATAACTGGCGCGCCACCTCGCCGAAGCCGCCGCGCGGGCCTTGCGTGTTCATAGGCGCGATCGAGGACATTACGCTGCGCGCGGTTTGCGGAAACGAGAGATAGATGCCGGTAAAGGAAACGGCCGCCAGCGGCAGAGCGATCCAGAAGCCGAGCAGGTGATGCAGATTGAACGTGAAACGCGGCGAACGCCCCCAGCGCAGGCCGCGCAGCAGGGTGGCGAAGGATTGCGCATTGCGCGGCCACCAAAGCCAAATGCCGGTGAGCGACAGGATCAGCATGCCGGTGCCGGCCCAGCCGACGATCTGGCGGCCGCTATATTGCGGCAGCGTCAGGTTCTCGTGAAAGACATGCATGAAGCCGAAGAACGAGGCGCGAAAATCCATCACGTCGAGCACTGCGCCGGTCGGCGGATCGAGATAAATGGTGAGCACGCGCGGTCGTCCGCCATCGCGCGCCGCGCCGCGCGCGATTGCCTGCACCGGCTTGCCGGACGCTTCGGGGAAGCGCAGCCCGGTCACGCGTAAATTGCCCGGCTCGTTGCGCACGGCCTCGGCCGCCTTGGCCAAATAGGCGGACGGCGCGAGCGCGACCTGTGGCCCGCTCACCGCGTAACGCTGCGGATGCAGCAACGCATCGATGTCGTCATGGAAGACCAGCAGCCCACCGGAAATCGAGATCGGAATCAGCAGCACCGCCAATCCGATACCGATCCACAAATGCACATTGAGCCATAGGCGGCGAAGCTTTGCCGCGCGCGTTTCCGTCATAAGGGCCGCCCGTAGAATTGGTTGCGGTTCACCTATATCAGCCTTTCCGCTCGGGGAAATAGAAAACAACAATAATTTTTCAGATTGTAAGTATTTCAACTAGTCTAACATAGTTTAGAAGTGTTCTAATTCAATAGTTTTGCTTGTGTTTCAATAGTTCTTGACGACGAATACCATTCGTGGTTCCAAGTAACACCTAGTAACCATACCGATTATTACGGTTCTAAAGTATAGTAATATTCTGGGAGCGTAAAGATGAGTGCGGCGGTTCAAAGTAATCACAGGCATACGGATAATCGTCGAGCCGACAGCCCACGTGTTCGGCAGTCGAACGACGGCCAAATTCATGTCGAAACCCGCATCAAATCGCAATTCGACAGCGACAAATCCTCGCTCAGCAATACCCGCTTCCACGCCGCCAATCGTGCCGGTCTGCTGGCCACGGTTAGTCTCGCCTCGCTGATGGGCGCCACTGCCGCGTCGGGCCAGGATTCAGGCCTGCAATTGCCGACCATCGACGTCACCGGCGACCAGGGCGGCGGCTATCAAGCCACGCAGCAATCGATCAACCGGCTGCAAACGCCGCTCAAGGACACGCCGCAGACCGTCAACGTCGTCCCCCAGCAGGTGATTCAGGAAAAGCGCGCCGTCAGCATGGAAGACGCGTTGCGCAGCGTCCCCGGCATCACCTTCTCGGCCGGCGAGGGCGGTCAGCAGGGCGACAGCCCGGTCATTCGCGGTTATGCGGCGCGCGGCGATATCTTCCGCGACGGCTTCCGCGATCCCGGCTGGTACACCCGCGATCTGTTCAACACCGATCGCGTCGAGATCTACAAGGGGCCGTCCGCCTTCGCCTTCGGCCGCGGCTCGACCGGCGGCGCCATCAACAACGTCACCAAGCTGCCGACCGGCGCGACATATGTCGAAGGCACCGCGACCGGTACTTCGATCGGCGGCTACCGCGCGGATGTCGATGCCAGCGGCAAGAAGGGCAACATTTCGGGCCGTATCGCGGCGCTTTATCAGGACATGCCGACGCCGACGCGCGACAACGTCTACACCAAGCGCTGGGGCGTGGCGCCCTCCGTCACCGTGCCGCTCGACGACGCCACCAAGGCGACATTGTCGTACATTTATCAGGGCGAGGAAGGCGCGCCCGATTATGGCGTACCCTATCTGCCGCAGCCCGGCTATAGCGTCACCACCGGCGCGCTTACGCCCGGTCGCGTCGGCTATAACGGCGACGGCTCGGCGGTGTCGCCGGTTCCGACCAATCGGCAGAACTGGTACGGAATCGCCACCGGACCGCTGCGCGACATCGTCACGACCGAGACGCACATCCTCACCGCCAGCTTCGAGCGCGATCTCGGCGGAAATTTCAAGCTCACCAACGGCACGCGCTATATCGACAACGATCGGTTCTCTCGCGTTACCGCGCCGCGCAGCCTCGGCGATGCCAATAACAACGTGTTCACGAGCGGCAACACGACCGGCGCCGGCGGCAGCGGCGTCGGTTATCCCGTCGACGCGATGACCATCGGCCGCGAGCGGCGCGAGCGAGAGACGGACGCGACCTATGCCGTCAACCAGACCGATCTCACCGGCAAGTTCGACACCGGCATTGTCAACCATACGGTGGCGACAGGCATTGAGCTGTCGCGCGAGACCCGCAACCAGACCCGCACCGATCTGTGCACCGGTCCGGTTCCAGGATGTCGCACCAGCCTGGCCGATCCTTCATTGGGGGGCTCGCCCGCGGTCACCGACACGGTGGTGCCGGGCAATCTTACCAACTCGACCAATATCGGGCTCTATGCTTCGGACCAGATGAAGATCACTAAATATTTCGAGCTTCTGGGCTCGGTGCGCTTCGACCGCTTCAGCACCCATTATGTCGATGCCAGCGCCGCTGCCAACGCAAACGATCTTTCGAGCACCGACAATTTGCTGAGCTATCGTTTCGGCGGCGTCTATCACCCGACGTCGAATTCAAGTCTCTATGTTGCCTACGGGAACTCATATAATCCGTCGGCAGAACTCGGCACGCTTTCAACCGGCACGGTCTCGCTGGCGCCGGAGAAAAACATCTCCTACGAAGCCGGCGTCAAGATCGACGTTCTGGACGGCGGGCTGAGCCTCACAGGCGCGGTGTTCCGCTTCGACAAGACAAACTTGCGCGTTCCGCTCGACCCGACAGTGACCGGCGCGGCCGCGACGCAGATTCTCGACGGCCTCGCGCGCTCGCAGGGCGTCGAGGTCGGAGCCGCCGGAAAGCTAACCGACAAATGGCAGGTCCTGGCCGGCTACAGCTATATCGATACCCAAATCGTTGAAAACAGCGATGCGTCGCAACAGGGCAAGTGGCTGCCGAACGCACCCCGCAACAACATCACGCTGTAGACGTCTTATGACGTCACCAGGCAGTGGCAGGTCGGCGGCGGCACGACGTATCAGTCGATGGCCTATGCCAACACCACGAACACCGCCTACGTTCCGGAGTTCTGGAAGTTCGACGCGATGGTGAGCTACAAGGTTGACGCCAAATCGACGATCCAGCTCAACATCTACAACATCACCGACGTTCTGTATTACGCGCAGTATTATCCCGGCCATGCCGTGCCCGGCTCCGGCCGTTCGGCATCTCTCTCTTACCGGGTGAGGTGGTGATGCGGACGAGCCGCTCGGGCGGGGCGCCACCGCGATGATGATCCATATCCCCGGCGTGCTCAACGTCGAGCAGGTGGCGCGCTGCCGCGAGGTGATGACGAAGGCCGCCTGGGTCGACGGCCGCGTCACCGCCGGCCATCAGTCGGCGCAGGTGAAATTCAATCTCCAACTCCCGGAGGACGCGCCGGAAGCGCGCGAACTCGGCGACATGGTGCTTAGCGCGCTCGGCCGCTCGAACCTGTTTATGTCGGCGGTACTGCCCAAGCAGGTATTTCCGCCGCTGTTTAACCGCTACGACGCCGGCATGACCTTTGGCGCCCATGTCGACAATGCCATCCGGTCAGGCAACGGCGCGCGCCTCCGCACCGACGTGTCGTCGACTTTGTTCATATCGGCTCCCGAGGAGTATGACGGCGGCGAACTGGTGGTGCAGGACACTTACGGCGAACACACGGTCAAGCTGCCGGCTGGCGATATGATCGTCTATCCGGCGATCTCGCTGCACAACGTGACGCCGATCACGCGCGGCTCGCGCATCGCCTCTTTCTTCTGGACGCAGAGCATGATCCGCGATGAGAGCAAACGCTCGCTTTTGTTCGACATGGACATGGCGATCATCAAGCTCGCGCGCGATCACCCGCAGCACGCTTCCGTGGTGGAATTGACCTCGGTCTATCACAACCTGTTGCGGCAGTGGGCCGAGCTGTAGCGCACACGATTATTTTACGGCGGCGGCGATTGCGGGGGGCTTGGCCTGCGTGCCAAGGTCCGCGCGCCGGCCTTCGCCGGCTACCGTATCCCTAAGGAAACCCCCATGCCATTTTCCATGTCGCAAGCCTCCGTACCGGTCTGCGAAATCGGCCTCAATGCGCTCACCGTCGTCCTGGACAAGGCGGCGGCGCATGCCGCGGCCAAGAAAGCCGATCCGTCCGTGCTGCTCGGCTGGCGGCTGGCGCCCGACATGTTCGCCTTCACGCGCCAGGTGCAAGTCGTCTGCGACCAGGCCAAGAATGGCCTGTCGCGGCTCGCCGGCGTCGAGGCGCCGAAATTCGAGGACAATGAGAAGACGGTCGAAGAACTTAAAGAACGGCTCGCCAAGACGCTCGCCTACATCAAAACGCTCGACGCCAAGGCGATCGACGCATCGGCCGACCGCGACATCAGCTTTCCGCTCGGGCCGAAAAAAGGCCAGATGACGGGCGCCGATTATCTCAATCACTTCGTGCTGCCGAATTTCTATTTCCACCTTGCCGCGGCCTATGGCATCGCGCGCAATTTCGGCGCCGATATCGGCAAGCGCGATTTCCTCGGCGCTATTCCGCTGAAGATGGACTAGCGCGCTTTACTTTGCGCCAGCCGCCGCGCCACCAAAACAAAACCGTCCTGGCGGCGGGGCGGATGGACCTCTAACGAATAGGCCCCGGGAGCCGTGCCCCCCGGGGCCTATTCGCCAGATATTGTGCTGTCTCTATTTGAGACGCTTTACCGCTTCCGTCAGGACGCTCAGATCCGAGTGCTGTTTGATGTCGATCTTGTTCTTCACAAAGCCAAGTTCGCGGGTGGTGTCGACGTTCTTTTGCAGCGCGGCCAGGTCCGGCATCAGGTTGCGATCCCGGTAGTTGTCCTTGTTGGTGAACAGCCAACCGAAGCGTTCCGGCGGCGCCTTGGTGATCTTGGACGCGATCTGCGCCACTTCGTCGTGGTTCTTCGGATCGAGGAACCAGTGCACGACCGTGAGCAGGTCTTCCATGTAATCGACCATGGCGGCGCGGTTCTTTTTGATGAAGCTCTCGCGCGCGGCCAGAACGATCATGTCGATTGGCCCGATGGCGTCCGAGATCGTGAACAGCACCTTGCCCTCGGCGTTGAGCTTCGGATTGAGCGCGAAGGGCAGCACCGCCGGGATTAGGTCGGCCTTTTTCTCCAGCAGCATCGCAGGCATCGCCGGCAGCGGCCCTTCCAGCAAGGTGTAGTCGCGCTTGTCTTCGAGGCCGTGCTTTTTCAGCATGGCGCGTACCGCGACGTCGACGGCGCTGCCGCCGCCATTGGTGCCGATCACCTTGCCCTTGAGGTCTTCGACCTTGTTGATGCCGCTGTCTTTGCGCACCCAGTAGGTGTCGGTGTAATAGCCGGCCTTGCCTTCCTGAAACTCGTCGCCGATCACGCGCAGATCGCTCAGGCCCGCGTTGTCGACGGCAATAGCGAAGGACGAATAAGCGAGGCTGGCGACTTCCAGTTCGTTATTGGCGATGGCCGCGATCATCTGCGGCGTCCCCTGGTAGCGCATCGTCTCGAGCGTGTAGGACTTGCCGAGGTGCTTCATCAGGTCCTTTTTCTCAAGGACAATGGAAGCCCAGTTGGCGAGCGGCGCCACCCAGGACATCCGGATCTTGACCGGTTCGGCGTTGGCGGGGGTAAGTCCGACGATGCCGAGCGCGCAGACGCCGGCGAGCGCAAATTTCAAAAGCCGCATTGGTTCCTCCCAGATTCGGCGGGCTTGTTTGGCTACCTCAACAAGCTTCACGTCACGAATTGGCGAGATTGTCGGGCGTCCAACTGTTTTTGGCAAGCCCGTCACGCAACGGATTTTGCCCGTAATGCGATACAGGTATGGCAAATAAAGACGGTGGTATTACGCTGTCGCCGGAGCATTGGCTTCCGGATGCCAGAGCAGAAGCCGGCGCCGGGTCAGCGCCATCGCCTTGATCAGCACATAGCCGACCACGGCGATCTCGACGATGCCGGCAAACACGCTGGTCGAGTTGGCAAAGCGCGCCGCCGTCATCATGGCGCCGCCGAGGCCATAGCCGCCCATCAGCATTTCCGCGACAACGGCCACGATCAGCGATAAAGGCAGCGCCACTTGCAGGCCGGTCATGATCTGCGGGCTCGCCGCCGGCAGGATTACCTGATGCAGCAATTCGCGCTTGCTCGCGCCCATGTTGCGCGCCGACCAGATCAGTTCGCGCTCGACGCCCTTGATGGCGAGCACGGTGGCCGCGATCACCGGGAAGATAGCGTCGAACACGATCATGGTGATCTTGGCGGTGTCGTAGACGCCGAGCCACAATACGATCACCGGCAGAAAGGCGATCTTCGGCATCGGAAAACCCACCGAGACGATGGGGTCGAAGAACCAGTCGGCGATGACGTTGCGCGACATCGCCATGCCGATGGCGACGCCGACCACGGCGCAGATCGCAAAACCGGCGAGCGCGCGGTAAAGCGTGAGCGCGGTGTTGATGGCGAGATCGCCGTTGACCGCGTCCGACCAGATGCGCTCCAGCACCGCGCTCAAGGCGGGCAATTGATAGGGCGTGAAGGTGCCGCTACGCGCCAGGATTTCCCAGGCCGCCAGCAGCACGACGATGGAGAAGACGCGCGCACCCGCCCAAAGAATAATCACGGCAAGCCGCGCCGCCTTTTCCGGCAGACCGTCGCGACCGGCGGTGGTTTGCTCTAATCCCGCCATGCCAGCGTCCGTTTGGTGATCTGCAAATAAACACGGTCGGCGGCAAAGCCGAGGAAGGCCACCGTCAGCACCACCGCATACATCGCGCTGTAGGAGCCGCCGGCGCCGAGCGAGCCGATCAGAAAGCCGAAGCCCTTCTGCGCCACGATCAGTTCCGACGACACCAGCAGAATGAATGAGAGCGCCACCGCGGTGCGGATGCCGTTGAGCAATTCCGGCATCGCGCCCGGCACCACCACATCCCACAGCACGCGCAATTTGCTGGCGCCCATGCTGCGCGCCGACCAGACCAGAACCTGTTCGCTGGCGCGCGCGCCGTTGAACGCGCCGATGGTGACTGGCACCATGCAGCCGAGAAAAATCAAAAGAATTTTCGAGCCGTCGCCATAACCGAGCCAAATGACGGTGACCGGGATCAGCGCCGATTTCGGCACCGGATAGAACACTTCGACGATCGGCGCGATCAGAACGTTCACCGGCTTCCACCAGGCCATGGCGATACCGAGCACGGCGCCGACCACGATGGAGAGACCGAGCCCTGCTCCGATACGATAAAGCGACGACACGCTGTTGGTGAGCAGTTCGCCGTCGAGCAGCAGTTCGACCCAAGAGCGGATGACGTCGGTGAGCGGCGGCAGCGCGGTGTTCGACACCAGCTCGAAACGCGCCGCCAGCTCCCAGACGATGGCGAGCAGCAGGAGCGGCAGATATCGCAGCAGCGTGCGTCTCATGCGACCCGCATCCCTTAAGCCCGCTTCCCTTGCGCCTTGATCGCCTCGTCCTTCACTAAGTTCCATATCTCGTCGACTTTCTCGACAAAAAACTTGTTCTTGAAAATATCGAGATCGTTCTTGTCGAACTTGGTATCGACGATTGTCTTGATGCGTCCCGGCCGCGCCGACATCACGGCGACCCGGTCGGCGAGATAAACCGCTTCCTGCACATCGTGCGTGACGAAGATCACGGTCTTGGGTGTGCGCTGCCAGATCGCCAGCAATTCGCGCTGCATCAACCCGCGCGTCTGCGCATCGAGCGCGCCGAACGGTTCGTCCATCAACAAGATTTTCGGATCGAAGGCGAGCGTGCGCGCAATAGCGCAGCGTTGCCGCATGCCGCCGGAGAGTTGCGAGGGGAAGCTGTCCTCGAAGCCCGACAACCCGACCATTTCGATAAAATCCTGCGCGCGATTTTCGCGCTCGTCTTTCGCCATGCCCTGGCGTTCCAGCCCGTAAAGAATATTGCCGCGCACGGTTTTCCACGGAAACAGCGCAAAATGCTGGAACACGATGCCGCGATCGGGTCCGGGTCCGCCGACGTTCTGGCCATCGACGCGGATCGCGCCTTTCTCGACCGGCAAGAAGCCGCCGATGAGATAAAGCAAAGTCGATTTGCCGCAGCCGGACGGACCGAGCAGGGCGACGAATTCACGATTCTGCACCGTGAGCGACACCTGGTCGAGCGCCAGCACCTCGCGCCCGCGCGCGGGCCGGTACATGTGGCTGACCTGTTCGACGACGATTTGCGCATTTTCCGGCATGGCGGCATGAACCGTCCCTAAAGCCCGGCCTCTGTCAAGCGCACCGTGCGAGCTTCGCGTTCCTGCTATCATGTTAACAGGATTGTCCTGAGATACGGGACAGATTATTCATGCGCCGGATAGATGCCGTCCAAAAATAACGGGAAGGAAACTGCCAGTGCCCGCCAATCTTGTCGAAGCCCGCCGCGAACTGTCGCTCGCCAACCGCATCGTCGCCCACGAAGGCATTATCGACGCCTTCGGCCATGTCAGCATGCGCCACCCCGACAATCCCAATCGCTATTTCCTGTCGCGTTCGCGCGCGCCCGAACTGGTGACGCCGGACGACTTCATCGAATACGACCTCGACTCGCAGCCGGTGCGCGAGCCGGCGAACACGCAATATTCCGAACGCGTCATCCACGGCGAAATCTATAAGGCGCGCCCGGACGTCAATTCGGTCTGTCATCATCATTGCCCGGCCTTCATGCCGCTCTTGGCGACCGGTGCCGACTATCTGCCGATTTTCCATCTCGGTGCCGTCGGCGGCATAAGGCCGCCTTATTGGGACCAGCATGATGAATTCGGCGACACCAACATGCTGGTGGTGAAACCGGAGGAGGGCGCTTCGCTCGCGCGCGCGCTTGGCCGGCACAATATGGTGCTGATGAAGCGCCACGGCGTCACGGTCGCCGGCATCAGCGTGCAGGATTGCGTGTTTCGCAGCGTGTTCTCCGCGCGCAACGCCGCCTATCAGGTGCAGGCCATGACCATCGGCGACAACATTGCTTCGCTTTCGCCGGGCGAAACGGAACTTGCGGGCGGCATCAGCGCCAAGACCACGGGCCTCACGCGCTCATGGGAATACTGGTCGATGCGCGTTGCGAAAGCGGGTGGCGCGGTCGCGCCGGCCAAAAGCGCAAGTCCCGGGGCTTCCAGAACGAAACCGGCGGCCAAGCGTAACGCCATTTCGAAGTCCAAAAAGAAGGCCGGCGGCCGACGGAGGTGAAACTTCGCGAATTTTGTCTTTCCCTTGAGACGGGGATCGGTGTTGAATGCTGGACGATAAGAGTGCTGACGACAAAATCTACATGGGAGGACTCAGAATGAAGTCTTACAAAACCTTCGCCGCCGTACTTGCGTTGACAGTCCCGCTGGCGCTGGTCACGACCGCGGCCTCGGCCGAAGATCAACTCAAGATGGTGATCGGCCAGATCAATAACTGGGAAAACCAGGCGCCGACGCTCGGGCAGGACGCGGGCATCTACAAGAAGCACGGTTTGGTGCTGGAAAACGTCGGCACCGCCGGCGCCGGTGAAACCATCCAGGCGGTAATTTCCGGCTCCGCCGATCTTGGCGGGGGCGTAGGGGTCTCCGGCGTCATGCGCGCTTTTTCGAAAGGCGCTCCGGTGCGCGTGCTTTTGCCGGCCTTCACCGGATCTGGCGACATCTATTGGTACGTGAAGGCGGATTCGCCGATCAAGAGCCTGAAGGACGCGACTGACAAGACCACCATCGCCTTTTCAACCAGCGGCTCATCGTCGAACAACATCGTTTCAGGATTTATGCACGAACTCGGCACCAAGGGTGTTCCAACCAAGACCGGCGGTCCGGCCGCGACCTTGACGGCGGTGATGTCCGGCCAGATCGACATCGGCTGGTCGGCGCCGCCCTTCGGTCTCAAGGAAGAGAAAGAGGGCAAGATTCGCATCATCGCGCGCGGGTCCGATGTTCCGTCGATGAAGGGCCAGACGGTGCGTACCATCATCGTCAACGCCGACGCGCTCAAGACCAAGCACGACGCCATCATGCGCTTTGTCGATGCCTATCGTGAATCGGTCGACTGGATGTATTCCGATCCCAAGGCGATCGACATGTACGCCACCAAGGTCAAGAGCACGCCGGATCTGATCAAGGGCTCGGTGGCGAAATTCCATCCCAAAGCGACGATGCAAACCGACCATATGGCGGAGCTGGCGGAAGCCAACCAGGACGCGGTCAAGCTCAAGTTCCTCGACAAGCCGCTCACCAAGGAGCAGCTCGCGGAATTGATCGTGATTCCGCCGCGCAAAAAATAAGCGCAGAAAATAGCCGCTGGATACAGTGCCGGGCTGAACGGGCCGCTGCCGAAAGGTGGCGGCCCGTTTCCGTTATTGCGCTTAAAGCGCGAAGAATTGGCCTACAAGATCGCCGGGCTTGATGCCTGGAACTGGAAGATGGCGCCCTGACGCGCAACCAATAACGACCAAAAGATTCCGAAATAAAATGGGCCGCCGTTTCCAGCAGCCCATTCCGTTACAGACGGCGAGGCAAGTCCTGCCGCCGTCGATTGTTACTTGTGCGGGCAAGGGGCCCAGTAACCCTCGCCGCGGCCGTCGGTGTATTTGAAGCACATATTGCCCTTTTTGGACGGCTCGGCACCGTTGTAGCCGGCCTTGGTGACCACGACGGTGCCGAGGCTCAGCGCCATTGCAGTGACGGCAACGACGGCAAAGGCTGCGAGATACTTGAGCATGTAGACCTCCCTGATGTTTGTTTTTAGACGGCCCATGATAGGAACGGCATCACAATGGTTACAAGAAATTTATATAAAAATACACAATTTTTATACAAAACTATACAAGAA
>Ga0075522_10000206_pt1 | contig 39859 bp, 46 predicted proteins | sample NGEPerA_FD_74796 | JGI IMG/M metagenome (GOLD analysis project Ga0075522, IMG submission 74796) | Arctic peat soil microbial communities from the Barrow Environmental Observatory site, Barrow, Alaska, USA - NGEE PermafrostL2-A | ecosystem: Environmental > Terrestrial > Soil > Wetlands > Peat ... | reverse complement strand
CTCATTAAATTCGCCTGCGCCGTCTGTTCGTCTTGACAGTGCATTCGATTTGTATAACACTACTCAGTAATCTCCTCCCCCACATCCTCGCTGGAGGAGTTCCTTGTAACTCTTCATAGCGGAAGCTCTGTCTTTTTTCTCCCCCCGGGTTGTTCGTCATGTGTGAAAACTCTGAATCACCCTGGGTGGCTCTCGTAGTCCGCCCACGCGCAGAACGCCGCGTTCAAAAAGGGCTCGCCAACATGGGTCTGGAAACCTTCGTGGCGTGGCATGGAGTGCGGCGCCGCTGGGCGGATCGCATCAAGATTCTCGAACAGAATCTGATTCCCGGATACGTTTTCTGCCACTCCACTTTTGCGGAACGCATGGCGGTGATGCATCAGACGGGCGTGGAACGAGTCGTGAGTTTCAATCGCACTCCCGCGCTGATCCCGGATGAAGAGATCGCGGCCCTAAAACGGGCTGTCCGGTCCGAATTGCCGCTGGGTCCGTGGCCGTACCTGAAAGCGGGCCAGCGAGTGCGCATCCAGAAGGGCGTTCTGGCCGGGATGGAAGGGACACTCGCTCGCGAGTCAGCGGGATGGAGAGTCGTTGTGAGCGTTTCCGCCTTGCAGAGATCGATCGCCGTGGAAGTGGATCGCGACATGATCGCACCGGAAAGCCTAACCTAGCGTGGTCACTAAACCTCGAAACAAAGTTCTGATCTTCCGCCTGACGCAGGACGAATACCAGGCGCTGCAAACTGCATCCAGCGGAGCGCGCAGCCTCTCGGACTTCGCGCGGACGAAGTTACTGCGCTCGCTGGGAGAGCCGGCGCTCGATCAGCAACTGCTGGAATTGAAATCGACCGTGTTGCGCATTGCGGAACTTCTGGAGAAGGAATCATGAGAAGTTTCCTGTTGTTGGCGATTTCGGTGGCGGCGCTTGGGCTCTTGCACGCGCAAGTTCGCCCGTCGCTGATGGAAGAAGTCGGGAACGCGAACCTTCCCGCCCTGAAGCTCCGCGCTGGCGATTTGGTGGCCGTTTCGGTTTATGACGCACCGGAGCTGACGCGCACCGTTCGCGTGGACCCGGACGGCACGATTCGTTTGCCGCTGCTTCCGGAAGGCGTGAAGGCCGCCGGACTCATGCCGCGGGAGCTGGAAATCGAACTCGCGGCCGCGCTCAAGTCGGGCGAGATCCTGGTGGGCCCGGTCGTCAAAATTACGGTTGTCGAATATCACAGTCGCCCGATTTCCGTGATGGGCGCGGTGCGCAGACCCGTGACGTTTCAATCGGACGGCTCGACGACACTGCTGGATGCATTATCGCGGGCGGAAGGATTCACCGACGACGCCGGACCGGAAATCCTGGTCACTCAGAACGCTGTGGTTCAGCACATCGCCGTGAAACGGCTCATGGACGGTACCGATCCCGCGCTGAATGTGCGGCTCTTTGGCAATGACGAGGTCCGGGTGCCCGTCGCCGATAAAATCTTTGTCCTGGGGAACATCCGCAAACCGGGCGCATTTCCGATCCGCGATCCCGCCGACAAGACCGTGCTCAAAATGGTCGCGTTGAGCGAAGGCTTGATGCCTTTTTCGGAGAAAATCGCCTATATTGTACGGCGGCGAGAAGGCGAGAAGCCGCAGGAAATCCCCATCGAGCTGGCCAAGATCATGGATCGCAAAAGCCCGGACGTGCCGCTCGAAGTCGGAGACATTCTCTACGTCCCCGACAACAAGACGCGGCGCAGCACGATGAGCATTCTGGACCGCCTGGCGGGGTTCGGCTCGGCCACCGCCTCCGGCCTGGTGATTTGGCATTAAGCAATGAAACATCTTGAACCCAATCTGCCCGCAGTTCCCGAACCGTATCGGGCCGTGAATCCTCCGTTGATTGTCGATGCGGAGTACGAGTCTGCTCCCGCGCACGTTCCCCTGGCGCATTATCTCTGGATCCTGCGGCGCCAGGGCTGGAAGATGCTGGGATTCGTCGCGTTGGTGGTGCTGTGCACGGTGGTGGTCTCGCTGCGGCTGACGCCGATCTACGAATCGACGGCAACCATCGATATCGACCGGCGCATGCCCACGGGCGTATTGGGCGAAGACTCCACGCAATCCGTCAACAATGACGCGGATCAGTTTCTGGCGACGCAGGTCAAGCTGATTCAGTCGGATTCCGTGCTGCGGCCGGTGGTCGACAAATTCAAGCTGCGCGAAGTGGAACCGGACGCGCTGGAAGAGGCGGTAGACAAGTCTGAGACCAGCCTGGAAGCTCCCGTCGAATTGAAACCGCTGCGGGTCGCGCGCCCGCCCAACACCTACATCCTGCAGATCAGCTATCGCTCGCAACACCGGCAGCTGGCGGCGGACGTGGCCAACGCGATCGCCCAGAGCTACCTGGCGCACTCCTATGAGATTCGCTACAAGGCCACGGCGAGCCTGAGCGAGTTCATGGAACGGCAACTGGAAGAGCTGAAGGCCAAGATGGAAAAATCCAGCGAGGCGCTGGCGCAGTTCGAGCGCGAACTCAATCTGATCAACCCGGAAGAGAAAACCAGCATCCTGACGGCGCGGCTGCTGGAGCTGAACAGCGAGTACACCAAAGCGCAGGCCGACCGCGTGAGCAAGGAGGCGGCGTTCAACTCGGTGCAGAGCGGGTCTCTGGCCGCCGCGGAGGCGTCCAAGCAGGGCGACGCTCTGAAGAAACTGACCGAGGATCTGGGCGAAGCGCAGCAAAAGTTCGCCGAGGGCAAAACCATATACGGCACGAATCATCCGGAGTATAAGAAGCTCCAGTCGCAGGTCACGGAACTGGAGAAACAACTTGACACCGGTCGGAAGAGCGTGACTCAGCGGGCGGAGGCGGAATATTATCAGGCCGTCGACCGCGAATCGCAGCTGGAAAACACGGTGAAGGAAACCAAGGCCGAGTACGACAGCCTGAACGCCCGGTCTTTCGAATACCAGACGCTCAAGGACGGCGCCGAGGGCGACAAGAAGCTGTACGAAGAACTGGTTCGGAAGATCCGGGAAGCCGAAATCAACGCCAGCTTCCAGAACAGCTCGATCCGGGTGGCGGATCTGGCGCGTCCGGGGCTGCGGCCCGTGTTTCCGAAAATGTGGCTGAATGTGCTGCTGGCGTTTTTGTTCGCTACGTTCTTCAGCGTGGGTGCGGCGGTGCTGAATGACGTATTGGACACCACGGTGCGCGATCCCGATCAGGTCTCACGGTTGATGAATGCGGACGTGATCGGCTCGCTGCCGGCGGTGAAGACGTGGCGCCGTCACCTGAGCCCGATTCAAGGGGTCCACGTGACCAATGGAGTGCACGCGAATGGAAATGGAAACGGCATCGTTCTTTCAAATGGCGCGCTGGCACGCGCGAATGGCGAGACCGAGCAGGCGCTGAGCAACTACGAAGAAGCCATCCGCACGTTGCGCAACTCGATTCTGCTGACTGATTTCGACCGGCGGCTGCGGAGCGTGCTGTTGACCAGCGCGTCGCCCTCCGAGGGCAAGTCGACGGTGGCCGCACACCTGGCGGCGACGCACGCCAGCCAGCACAAACGGACGCTGCTGATCGACGGCGATCTGCGGAGGCCGAGCGTCCACCGGCTGTACCAGGTGCCGAACAGCGTGGGGTTATCGAACGTGCTGCTGGAGCAGATTTCGTGGCGGGACGCGGTGATTCGCATAGACGATCCGAAGGGACTGGATGTTCTGCCGGCGGGGCCGTCGACGCGGCGGGCGTCGGATCTGATCGGCATGGGATTGGCGCAGCTGGTGGAGGAAGCCACGCGCGAGTACGATCTGGTGGTGCTGGACGCGCCTCCGCTGTTGGGGTTCGCGGAGCCGCTGCAGATGGCGACGGCGGTGGACGGAGTGATCGTGGTGGCGCGGGCGGGGGATACCAGCCGGAAGGCGCTGAACACGGTGATCACGACGCTGACGCGGCTGCGGGCGAATTTAGTGGGAGTGGTGTTGAATGAGGTCCACCGGGAAGTGAGCGCCGGTTATTACTACTACTATGGGCACTACAGCAAGTATTATGCGCGACCTCGAGAGGCGGAATAGCCTGGAATGGCAACTCTCGCGCGCCACTACCCCAGACTCCCGGCAGTAGGGGAAAGGAAGAATCACGATCCCGGAACGCTGCGAAAACTGTGGGTGGCGCTCTACGCGGGTGCATTTTTCCTTCCTCCCATTCCCCTGGGTTTCACGCCGTCGGCGCGCAGTAAGCTACTGCCGGGGGCCATCGTGGCAGTGGCGTATTTAATGTGGCGTCCGATCTTTTGCCATCAAGGCTTCTTCAACTTTGCGACTCCCAAGCGTTTCCTGCCTCTTGCGATTACGTTTTATATTGCCGGACATGCGGCATACCTCGCACTGTTTGGGAATGTGATCGCGGGACTGAATGAAGCGCAGTGGATTGTATATCTGATGGCTCCGCTGCTCATGGTATGGGACCTTGGGCCGTCCCAGGCGAATTTTGTCGTCAAGGCACTGTTGGCATGTTTGGGCCTGGAGTCCATTCTTGCGATCATCTCCTCGTTCACGGGGCCTATGTATGCGTACGTCGTCCTGTGGTACGGACCTCGGTTTGGCACGAGTGTCTACCGTGCGGTGGGTACCACGGACAGCACGAACAGCCTCGGAGGCCTGATGGCTTTCGGCGCTCTCGTTTGTCTTTTTGCCCCAACCAAAGTTCTTCCCGTACGGCGGTCCATACTGCTGACCGGTCTTTTGGCCGCCGTGGTTCTCAGCCAATCAAAGAGCGCATTCTTCGGGGTCATAATCAGTTTTCTCGCCGTCAGTGTCATGAGCTTTCGCTCGCGTCTGGGCCACATTCGCGGTCTGCTAAAAGCAGTGATCGCGCATGCGCTCGGGACTCTTTTGGTCGGCGGAGTCTTTTACTTTTATGGCCAGGCTGTCCTGGACAACATGACACAGGATTACGGGGACCGCACTGCTTTGGGTGAGCGGGTTGTCAGCCAGATTATGCAGTTTGACTGGATGCAGACTCTGTTTGGAGTGGGCTTCCATGGCGTCGATTATGTCAACCCATCCACCGGCGCTTGGATCACGGCTCACAACAGCTACATCAATCTTCTCGCCGATCTGGGAGTCTTTGGGTTCGGCTTAGTCGCTGCCCTCCTTGTCGTTTTAGTGGTAACCGTCTTCAATCATCGCCAGTGGCACTTGCTGGCTGGCGTGATCGGTTTGCTCCTGCATTTTGTGACAGAGGCATTCCTTTACGCCCCGATGTTCATCATGACTGTCGGGACGCTGTATGGTCTGACCTGCATTTCAGGAAGGCCCTTTGAGGCGGATGGACGGCAGCGGCGATCCGTAGAGGCCAGGCCGCGACTCGCCACTCGATTCTATGCCTGAAGTGGTTGTCCTTCTTCCCGTGCATCGAAACCAGGTTGGTCTGGATCGCAGCCTGGGCAGTTTACGGAGAGCACACGGTTGCTTCGACGTCTGTGTGGTTGACGACGGTAGTCCGGAGCCGGTTTCCGCGCCCTTGCGACTGCGTGAGGACCTACCCGTCTCATTGCTACGGCTCGAGCGAAACCTAGGTATCGCAGCCGCGCTCAACTCCGGCCTTCAACATATCCTGGAGCGCAAGTATTCCTATATCGCGCGGCTGGACGCCGGCGACACCGTTATCGAGGGGCGATTCGAACGCCAGAAGCAGTTTTTGGATCGAGCGCCAGGCTGTGCCGTGGTGTCGTCGTTTGTCGACTTTGTGGACGGTCGACAGAAGTTGCTGTTTAGTCATCGGTCGCCCTGCGACCACGCAGACATTCTCCGGCGCATGCATTTGAATAACTGCCTCCTGCATCCGGCATCGATGATCCGTGCCAGCGCACTTCGGGAAACCGGGATCTACCGCGAGGACACACCTGGAGCGGAAGACTATGAAATATTCCTGCGTTTGTCGCGGCGCTACGAGCTCGCAGTCCTGCCGGAGGTGCTGACTCGCTGCGAGTACTCGCCGCAAGGGCTTAGCGTTTCTCGGAGACGGCGACAGCAGAAGGAACGTCTGAAACTACAGTTCCGCTATTTTGATCCGAAATCCGCGTACAGCTTCCTCGGTGTTGCCCGAACCCTTGTGAGCATGGTTATCCCTGAAGCCGCGATATTTCGGTATAAGCGGGCGTTTGCCCGCTAATGCAATCGATGAAAGTCCTTCAACTGATCGAGTCCGCATCCGCGGGGGCCGGCCGCCACGTAACGGAGTTGACGGCCGGTCTCATCGCTCGCGGTCATCAAGTGGAACTCCTTTACTCTGATCTACGTTCGGACCAGACGTTCACGGACGACTTGCGAGGCTTAGAAAAACACTCGGGTTTTCGGGCGTTTCGGGTATCGATGCGCCGGTTGCCGGGCAACGGCGACGTTCATGCGATTCGCACTTTGCGAAGGTATGCGAGCAACGATGGGCCGTTCGATCTGGTGCATTGCCACAGTACGAAAGCCGGCCTGATCGGAAGGGTGAGCCTTGCGGGCCACCCCGTCAAATGTCTATACACGCCACACATGTTTTTCACGATGCAGCCCGGCCCCGCAGCTCTCACCAAGTGGGCCGTAGCGAGACTCGAACAAGGCCTATCAAGACTGTGTGATCGCATTATCGTCGTTTCCCGCGAGGAGTACGCGCATGCACTGGAGCTGGGTATTCCCTCCCAAAAGCTCTCTCTGATTCCGAACGGAGTCTCTCTCGACCAGCCGCGGCTTTCTGAATCGGATCGCGATGCAATCCGGCGGAAGTGGGAACTTCGCGATACCGAAGTGTGCATCGGATTCGTCGGCCGCCTGGCGAGTCAGAAATCGCCCCAGACGCTGCTACAGTCGTTCGCCGCGCTGCTTCAGCGAACGGCCGTTCCGGCGCGGCTCGTCATGATCGGGGACGGACCACTGGAAAGCTCGTTGCGCCGGCTCGCAACCGAACTCAATCTAGATGGGCACATCGCCTGGCTGGGCGCCTGCGATGCCCGCCCGCTGATGGGCGCGTTCGACATGCTAGCGCTGACCAGCGACTCTGAGGGGCATCCTTTGGTGGTCCTGGAGGCGATGGCGCATGGTCTTCCCATCGTTGCTACCGCCGTCGGAGGGATTTCCGAGACCGTGCGGCACGGCGTGAACGGCTTTATCGCGCCAGTGCGAGGAGTGCCGGAAATCGCGACGGCAATGGAGGCCCTGGTCAACGATCCCGAGTTGCGCGGCAGGATGGGAGAAGCTTCGCGGACGCTATCGCGGAACTTTTCGGTGGAAAGGATGGTGGAGCAAACAGTCGCCCTGTATGAATACGTTATTTCCGGCGACAAGACTCCTGTTACCTCCGACTGGAAAGTAGCGGCTCTGCCTTAAAGTGTCGATCCTCCACCCACAATCCTTCATCGTACGGCCGCGGCGGACGGCCGAGTTGCGTAGCGAGGCCAGCATCGCTCGTCCCCGCACGTGTATCGCTATCCTTTTGCTGGCGGATTTCGCCGCGCTCTGCGCGGGAGCCGCACTGAGTGTGCTGATCTGGCGTCAGGTCGGCATCAACTTCAGCACGGAATTTTATGTCAGGCTGTGGCCGGTGCTGCTGCTGTTTCCGGCCGCCTACGCGGCGTCGGGACTGTATCCCGGGTTCGGCCGCAATCCCGCCGACGAACTGCGAAAGCTCTCCGTGGCCACCAGCATGGTTTACGGTGCGCTCGCCGTGACCATCTTCCTGCTAAAAGACGCGGCCACTTATTCGCGCGGCACGTTCCTGCTGGCATGGGGTGACACCCTGATCCTGGTGCCGCTGCTGCGAAGCGTCGTGCGGTCGGTCTTCTCGCGGAAGCCCTGGTGGGGGAACCCGGTGGTCATCGTCGGCGCGCGAAGAGTGACGATGGAGCTGGCGGCGACGCTCGAAAGCCAGCCCTCACTGGGGTTCAAGCCGGTCGCGATTCTGGAAGAGCCGCGGCTGGCTGCTTCGATCGCACGCGACCGCGGCATCCGGCACGTGATCCTGGCGATGCCGGAGATCCCGCGCGAAACGCTGCGAGTCTTTTTCGAGGAGTGCAGCGACGCATTCGCGGATGTGATCGTGATCCCGGATCTGGCGGGCTTCTCCAGCCTGTGGGCGGAGCCAAGGGATCTGCGCGGCACGCTGGGACTGGAGATTCAACAGAAACTGCTGATCCCGCGAGCGCGAGCGTTGAAGCGCGTCATCGACCTCTTGCTGGTGGTGATCTTCAGTATCGTGGCGTTGCCCCTGATTATCGCGATCGCGGCTTTGATCAAACTGACTTCTCCCGGGCCGGCGTTCTTCGGGCAGCGCCGCTACGGCCGAAGGGGGGAGCCGTTCATGGCGTGGAAGTTCCGTTCCATGGCCGCCGGCGCCAGCCAAGTGCTGGAGAAATGTCTCGCGGCCGACCCGGCACTGCGCGAAGAATGGCGGAGGAGCCACAAGCTCAGAAATGATCCTCGCGTGACGCGCATCGGACGGTTTCTGCGGCGAACCAGCCTGGATGAGCTTCCCCAACTCTGGAATATTCTGCGTGGACAGATGACTTTCGTAGGTCCGCGTCCGATTGTGGCGGAAGAAATCGCCCGCTATGGTGAAAATTATTCCTTGTACAAGAAAGTGACGCCAGGGCTCACCGGCCTGTGGCAGGTCTCTGGCCGTAACAATACTTCCTATGAACAGCGCGTGAATTTCGACTTGTATTATGTTCGCAATTGGTCACTGTGGCTGGATCTGCATGTGCTGGCCCGGACGGTCAAGGTGGTCGTGCTCGGGGACGGCGCCTGCTAGCGGTGGCTTGCGCCGGTGCTAGCAGTTCATCGCCATGGCTGGATTTTATATATTCTGGCCCGGACCGTGACGGCGGTCCTGCTGGCTGCGGGGGGGCATACTAAGGCGCTGCTCTGTTCGATTTGGCCACCAGATCATGAAACGTCGCCTAGGGCTGCGGCATCTAACCCTTCGGCATCCAGCCCCCGGGCGGAATGTATATGCGTGGTCCTTCGATCCAAGGCAAAGACTATTCGACAGAGGTTTCGACTGAGCCGGAACTGGTCGAACGCCGGGCCAGACTTCGCTTTCCGTTTGAACTGAGGGTTCGCTTCCGGAGCCTCGGGCAAGCGTATCCGGTTGCCGGAGTGGGCTGGATCAGGAATATGAGCAGCGGCGGTGTGTTAGTCACGTACCAGCACGAGATCTGCGCGGGCACGCCGCTGGAATTGAACATCGACTGGCCCCCCCGCTTAGATGGGCGGATCCCGCTGCAACTGGTCGTGACGGGGACGGTGGTGCGCTCCGAACTCTTCGGTTTCGCCGTGGGGTTGGAGCGATATAACTTCCGGATCGCCCGCACTCCGAATCTGCCGGCCGACGAATCCATCCGGAGTGCGGCCCGCGCCTGACATCCGTCGCTCTGCACACTCCTCCGGTTAACATTCCTGGGATTCGCCGGGCAGCCAGCCTGGTTCGCCGGCGGCTGATTCGCCGCCAGGGTTTTCGCCTGGTTTCATAGGCACCCCCTGCCGCATCTGGGGGCCGTCCTGATCGGTCCAGGTCACCAGATAGCAGCCCGGGCAGAGCTGTAGTTTCTGAAGATCCAGCCCTTCGGCGCCCATCGCAATGGACTCCATCTCGGCGCCGCATTTCGGACAGAGACGGTCGCCGAGCGTGGGATCAGCGGGTGTAGGTACGGGATCGCAATTGTTCTGCGGCATGAAACCAGTCTTCTTCCGGCGATCCAGCTGGACAACCTCTAGCTTGCCACAGTTCATAGGCGAGGGCCGCGATTTCATCACGTCCGAACGTAGCGATGCCATGTTCGGTAGCCGAAGTCTGCGTATGCCGATGCGCGTCACGGGAGTCTTCCAGGGCTTGCCGTGAAAGCTCACCTCCCGTGAGATGATCCTGTTTTCCGTGCTGCTCGGCAACGTTATGAGCATGCGCCGCCACGTCGTGCAGTTCGGCGGCCCGCTGGTGGTTCTCGTAATGCGATCCGTTGTTGTAACGAGTAGACATAATTTATGCAGCCCCTCTCTCTTTGAGACTTACGATCTGGCCTGACTTGTTGTGGGCTTCCTGGGCGAGCTTGTAGGCTTGGTCGGAGTACTCCAGCGCCCTTTCCGAATGCCAGCGGCCCCCTTCGTCATCTCCTTTTTCATTGTGTTCGGCAGCGGTACGATGGGCGCGTGCGGCAAGCTCGTGCTGTTCGGCGGCTTTCCGGTGTGCCTCTTGCATGACAATTTCCTCGCTTTTTCTATCTGCAAGAGACGGACCATTCCCAAAGGATGAGTATTGGCACGATAGTTGCAGCAATAAAGGCATGAAAAAGCAACCGGATGAAGGAATGCGGACGTACGCGACCATTCCCGCTAAAGAAAAGCGGGGAGGTCCGGATTCAGCCGGACAGTCCGGGGACACCCAGGGATTATCGGACAGCGCTGAGTCAGATTCGGAAAGCGTCGTGGAACTGCTCGAAGAAGGGCAATCCTTCGAGGCGGAAGCGATCGGCGGCGTGGAAGATGCCGCCGATCCGGATGTTGCTGAAGTTCACACCAGGCAATTTCCAGAGGATGATGTGCCCTCCGAATACCTTGGTAAAGACGATTGAGTCTTGCGAAAGACGTTAGCGGCGGTCGCCCGGCTGGCCCGTCGCACCCTTGGCCCCGTCAGCGCCCGTCGCACCTTCAGCACCCGCGGCTCCGGTGGTACCGTTTTGACCAGTCGCTCCATCGGCGCCTGTCTTGCCATTATTGCCCTTAGAGCCGTCGGTTCCGGAAACACCCGACCGGCCATCGGCTCCGGCCGGCCCGGTGGCGCCGTCACGGCCGCGCATATCGCATCCTGCCGTCAAGATCGAAAACAAACCTACGAAGAATATCAGTCGTTTCATTTTTCTCCTCAGTTACAGACACGCAGGGTGTGCACGTGGAGGCCCGGTCTGCAATTCGCGGGCGGAGCGGGCTCGTCACGCACGCTTGAACGGTCGCGGCGGTTCCCTGCTTTGACCATACTGGGTCACGTGACCGCATATCGTTACCGTGGCTCGGGCTACCGGAGCACCCTGCCCGACACGCTTTGGCACTCGTCCTGCACAGAAGAAATTCGAAAGTGCCAACAACAAGCGTCAACCCGCCAGCCAAATCCGCAGGGAGCCTCCTGCGGCGACGCCGCTGGTGGCTGATGGGCGCCCTTCTGGTCGCGGTTGCGGGAGCCTTCGGCTATTACTGGATGTTCGGTAAGGCGAAGGTCGTTTATGCGACCGCCCCGGTGCAGCGGGGCGATATAGAAAGCACGGTCGTCGCGGCCGGAATCCTGCAGCCGATTCTGTATGTCGATGTGGGCGCTCAGACCTCCGGCAAGCTGCAATCGCTGAAGGTCAAGCGAGGCGATCAGGTGACCAAGGGCCAGTTGCTCGCCGAAATCGATCCGGTTCTGGCGGACAGCGCGCTCACGGCGGCCAACGCGACACTGCAAAACATCACTTCCCAGCACGCTCTGAAACAGGCGCAACTGATGCTCGCTCAAGCGCAGCGGGACCGCAACGACAAGCTCTTTGCGGATGGCGTTGTCTCCTCGAGCGATCGCGACGTCGCCAAGGCGAACTTCGATGTCGCGACTGACGACGTCGCTTCACTCGCGGCGCAGATGAAGCAGGCTACCGCCGCGGTAGACACGGCCAAAGCCAATGTGGGTTATACGAAAATTACTGCGCCCATGGCCGGCGAAGTGGTTTCCATCACCACCCTGGAAGGGCAAACGATCAACGCGAACCAGCAGGCGCCCAATATCCTGCGGATTGCCGACATCAGCACCATGACAGTCTGGGCGCAAGTCTCGGAAGCGGACATTGTTCACGTCATGCCGGGCCAGGACGTGTATTTCACTGTCCTGGGCGGATCCCGGCGCTGGAACAGCAAGATCCGGCAAATCCTGCCCACTCCGGAACTCATCAACAACGTGGTGTTCTACGACGTGCTGTTCGACGTTCCGAATGCGGACCGGCAACTGGAGATTCAGATGACGGCGCAGGTCTTCATCGTGTTGGCACAGGCCAAGAACGCTTTGCTGATACCGGCTGCCGCGGTCGGGAATGCCCCCGAAGATTCGGCGACTAAGGTGCAAGTGCTGAAGCCCGATGGGAGCATCGAGCTGCGCCCGATCAAGATCGGCATCAAGAGCGAAATCTCGGCGGAGGTCACGGACGGTCTCAAGGAGAAGGACCAGGTGGTGATCCGGGAAATCTCGGCAAAGGGCACTCCCACGAAAAGCGCACTGACCGGCCGGAAAGGCCCTTGATGCCCTCGCCACTCCTCGATTTGGAGGGAATCGGACGTACCTATGCGTCGGGCGGCGCGCCGCTGACCGTGCTCACAGAAGTCAACCTGGCGATTCAGAGCGGCGAATTCGTGGCCATTATGGGCACCTCCGGCTCGGGAAAGTCCACGCTCATGAACATCATCGGCTGTCTGGACAAGCCGTCGACCGGAACCTATCGCATCCGTGGCGTCGACGTGGCTGGTCTCAGCGGTGATGAGTTGGCGGCACTGCGGCGCGAGACTTTCGGCTTCATCTTTCAGCGCTACAACCTGATGTCCGATCTGAGCGCCGTCGAAAACGCGGAAACTCCCGCCGTCTATTGCGGCATGGCGAAAACCCAGCGCGAGGCGCACGCGAGCGACTTGTTGCGGGAACTCGGACTCGGCGACCGGCTGCAACACCATCCCAATCAGCTCTCCGGCGGCCAGCAGCAGCGCGTCAGCATCGCCCGCGCGCTCATGAACGGCGGCCCGGTGATCCTGGCCGATGAACCTACGGGAGCGCTGGACAGCCAGGGCGGTAAAGAGGTCATGGCCATCCTGGAGAAACTGCACGGCCAAGGGCACACGATCATCGTGGTGACCCACGACAGCGATATCGCCGCGTACGCACACCGCATCGTTCGCATCGCAGACGGGCGGATCACATCCGACGAGCAGCAGCAGAAAAAGGCGGCTCTTCAAGCGCAGACCGTCGACGTATCCAAGGACGCCACAGCGGGCGTGGCAGTGCTCGGCGAATCTCTCAAGATGGCGGTGCGTTCGCTGCTGCACAATCGAATGCGAACGATGCTGACGATGCTGGGTATCGTCATCGGCGTCGCCTCGGTAGTCGCGCTGATGGCGATTGGCAACGGCGCCAAGCAGGACGTGCTGGAGCGCATCCAGGCCATGGGCACCGACCTGTTGACGATTGTTCGCGGACCGCCCGGGGTTCGCGCCTCCGCCGGGATGGTCACCAGTTTCCTGCCTGAGGATTTGCCGTCCATCCGCAGTGTGCCGGGTGTCGCGATGGCGATTCCGGAAACCAACCAGTCATCCCTGGTGCGCTTTGGCGATCAGGACTTGACGGTCACGGCGGTTGGAACCGGCGAGGACTTTCCGCAGGTGCACGATTGGCCGCCGCAGACCGGCGTGTTCTTTACGGCGGACCACGTGAAGAGCTATGCCCAGGTGGTCGCGCTGGGCCAGACCGTCGCGAAGAACCTGTTTCCGCAAGGCATGAATCCGCTCGGCCAGTACGTGCTCATTGGCAGCTCGCCGTTCCAGATCATCGGCGTTATGAGCGGTAAAGGCTTGAACTCGCGGGGAGACGATCAGGACAACTCCGTCTGGCTGCCCTACACAACGGCCGGAGCGCGCATCTTTGGACAACGCTTTTTCAACGACATCGTGGTGAGAGTGAGTCCGGACGCGGACATGAGCGTGGTGCAAGCGGAACTCCACACCCTGCTGATCAAACGCCACGGCAAGGAAGACTTCAACATTCGGAACCAGGCCGATACCATCGCCACCGCCAGTGAAACGCAGAACACGCTCACCTACCTGCTGGCGGCGATTGCCGTGATCTCGCTCCTCGTCGGTGGAATTGGCGTGATGAACATCATGCTGGTCTCGGTCTCCGAACGGACCCGCGAAATCGGCATCCGCATGGCCATCGGCGCGCGCAGTTTCGACGTGCTGTTTCAATTCCTGACCGAGGCCGTGGTGGTCTGTTTCATCGGCGGGCTGGCGGGCGTTGTCGTCGGCGTGGGCGGGGGACTATCCACCTCGGCGATCGCAGGCTGGCGCGTGATTTTCACGGTTTCGCCGATTATCCTGGCCTTTGCGTGCGCTTTTCTCACGGGGATCATATTTGGCTATCTTCCCGCCAGAAAAGCCGCACGACTCGATCCCATCGAAGCCCTGGCCCGCGACTAACCTTCCTTGGTCAGGTGACCATATATCGTTATCCGGCGGGGCCGGTCAGAGCGCTTTTGGGGGATTTAGCGTGTACAACACTGGAATACCGGGTAGCGCGCCGTTCGGCCCTTCTCATGCCTTAAAGAGGCTGATCGATTGGTATCAGACGAGAAGTACAAAGAGAGAACATATGAAAATAATCAAGTCGCGTCTGTCCCTGCTAGCCGTGGCAGTCGTTGCGGTGCTGGCCGGGTGCTCGAATTTCCATAAGGCAGCCGACGTTTCCGGCCAGGTCCGTACATCGCTGGATCAAGCCGGCCTCAAAGACGTGACCGTGAGCCAGGATCGCGATAAAGGTGTTGTGACCCTGGGGGGACACGTCACAGGCGACGATGACAAGTCCAAAGCTGAATCTATCGCGAAATCCATGTCGGGGACTCAAGTGGTATCGAACCAGATTGCGGTGCTTCCGTTGGGCGTCGAGAACGAGGCCCATAAAGTGAACGTGGATCTGGATGAGGGGATCGAGAACAACCTGGATGCGGCGCTCATCAAAGACCGCCTTCACGACAGCGTGAAATACACCGTCAAGAATCACGTGGTGACACTGACGGGGGATGTTAATTCTCAAGCCAAGCGCGCGCGTGCAGAAGAGGTGGCAGCGGGCGTTCTGAACGTGGAGCAGGTGGTGAATGAGCTCCAGGTTAAAAAGCAGAAGGCCACCTCGTCGAACTGAGTGTTATCGCTATGACAAAAAATGAACTCAACGGATTTCGGCGCGCGCTCGAGAACAAGGTGCTCGAAATCGGAAACGGAAGCAGCAATCGCGAGGCTTTGGCGATTGAAACGACCTCGGATGAACTGGACCGGGTACAGAACGCCAACGATCGCGATTACGCCATGGGTAATCTGGAGCGCAATTCCAGCCGGTTGGGCGAAGTGCGAGCCGCTCTCCACCGCATGGCGGCGGGTACGTACGGAATCTGTCTCGGCTGCGAAGAGGACATCAATCTGAAGCGTCTTGCCGCGGTCCCGTGGACTGCCTACTGCATCGCCTGCCAGGAGGCGGCGGATCGCGAGCGGAACGCGCTTCAGACCGAAATCGAATCGCCGCGCATGGCGGCTTGAACAACACTCTAACCCTCGATGGGCTCGGCTTGTGCCGGCCATGGAGATTTCAGAAGGAGTGCTCAGCAAATGGGCACAGGAGAAAACGATATGCTTTGGACACTGATTGCTCTGTTTCTGATTATGTGGATCCTGGGATTTAGCTTTAGCATCGGAGGGTCCCTCATCCACTTACTGCTGGTCGTAGCCCTGGTCCTTTTCGTTATCAATTTGGTAAGCGGGCGCCGAAGCGCGGTTTAGCTCTCAGATGAGAGCTCCAGGCTGATTTGTCCGTGAGTGGTAAAATTTCGGAATCATTGCGTTTGTCCGCCGAACGCCACTTGCGGCTATGATCAAGTCCAGCCACCCACCCGGTTCATCGGGATTCCGGACCGCCGCGATTCTGATTGCGGTGATTGCGGGGCTGTACCTGGCTCGCGAGATCCTGATCCCTCTCGCGTTCGCGATCACACTGGGGCTGGTCCTGACACCCGCGGTGGACTGGCTCCAGAAAATGCGTCTGGGCCGTGTTCCCGCGGTAGCGCTGGTGATGATCGTGACCGTTGCGGGCGTTGGCGGCGTCGCCTGGGTGATCTTCAATCAACTGGTCGAAGTCGCGAACGAGTTGCCCAGGTACCAGCAGAATATTCATAACAAGCTGGAAGCGATGCGCGCGCCCGGGGAGGGTGCGTTGGGTCGTGCCACCGCCAGCATCAAAGAACTCGCGACGGAGCTGATGAGCGTGGAGGCTCCCGCCCCGCTGGGTCCCGGCGATCGCGGAGGCCGTCCTCAGCCCGTCCAGATTGTCGATCAACCCGCGAACGAATTGGAGCACCTGCGCGATTTGGCGCAACCCTTTCTGGGGCCCCTGGGAAAATTCGGCATGGTCCTGATTTTCAGCGTATTCCTCCTGATCAATCGAAAAGACCTGGACGATCGGCTTTTCCGCCTGGTGGGATTGAATCAACTGAACGTCATGACCGAAGCCCTGGATGACGCCACCCAACGCGTCAGCCGGTATCTTCTGATGCAGCTCCTGGTGAACGTGTGCTTTGGCATCCTCTGCGGAATAGGCTTGTATCTGATCGGCATCCCCTATGCGGCTTTGTGGGGAAGCGTAGCGGGAATCCTGCGGATCGTGCCGTATGTCGGAGTGGTGGTATCGGGCTTGCTGGCGTTTACACTGGCGCTGGCGGTGTTCGATAACTGGATGCATCCACTGCTGGTCATCCTCTTATTCGCCGCTCTGGAACTGGTTACCAGCAACTTCGTGGAGCCGTGGCTTTATGGAATGCACACGGGAATCTCCGCCTTGGCGCTGCTTCTGACCGCAGTGTTTTGGACCGTACTCTGGGGGCCCGCGGGCCTCATTCTGTCGACTCCGCTCACCGTCTGCGTGGTCGTGCTGGGCCGCTACGTGCCGGAGTTTTCCTTTCTGCAGATCCTTCTGGGCGATGACGACGTGCTCGCGCCGGAAGCGCGCTATTACCAGCGCCTGCTCGGGATGGACGACCACGAGGCGCGAGCCGTGGCCGGTCTCTATCTTCGCGAACACTCTTTGCCGCAACTGTACGATGGCGTGATCATACCGGCGCTGACGATGGCCGAAACGGATCGGCACAAAGGGGCGCTCGATCGAACCCGTGAAGAGTTCGTGTTTATGAGCATCAAGGAGATGGTGGTGGAGTACTCCGAGACGACGCTCAACGATGCCCAGAGCCCGGAGGCTTCGCCTGGCCGGGTATTCTGCATTCCCGCCAACGACGAGGCGGATGAAATTACCGCGGCGATGTTAGCGCAATTGCTGGAACAAGCCGGGTATGCCGCGGTGTCATTTTCCCGGGATGCTCCCGCGCAACACGCCGTCGGACTCATGAACCCCGCGGAGCACGATACTTTCTGCGTCTCGGCTTTACCGCCGTTCGCCTTCGCCCGCGCCCGGACTCTCAGCCGGGAACTGCAAATGCGCTATCCCCGAGCCAAGGTGATCATCGGCGTGTGGGGATTCACGGGTGACACCGGGCGCGCCATGCAGCGCTTTCAGCCCCCGCTTCCGGCCAAGCTGGTAACGAGCATGGCCGGCGCCGTCAAGTTCGTGGTCGACGCGAATCCCGCAATGGTGAAGGAAACGGAACGCCCTGGAATCGTATCTACCTCTGCGACACCTCTCTAGGGAGAACACTCCATGAACACCATGACCAGTAAAGACGGCACGCAGATCTATTACAAGGATTGGGGCAAGGGGCAACCCGTGGTTTTCAGCCATGGTTGGCCGCTGAGCGCGGACGCGTGGGAAGATCAGATGGAGTTTCTGTGCGCTCGCGGGTACCGTTGCATCGCACACGACCGGCGCGGTCACGGCCGATCCAGCCAGCCCTGGGACGGCAACGAAATGGATACGTATGCCGACGATCTCGCGGCGCTCGTCGAGAAACTGGACTTGAAAAACGCGATCCACGTCGGCCACTCGACCGGAGGGGGCGAAGTGGCACGGTATATCGGCCGTCATGGAAGCAAGCGCGTCGCGAAAGCCGTGCTGATCAGCTCGGTGCCGCCGCTGATGCTGAAGACGGCTGCCAATCCCGGCGGTATGCCGATGGAGGCGTTCGACGGGATCCGGGCAAGCGTTCTCGCCGACCGTTCGCAATTCTTCAAGGACCTGAGCGGGCCGTTCTACGGCGCTAACAAACCCGGCGCCAAGGTTTCGCAAGGCCTGCGGGACTCCTTCTGGCTCCAAGGGATGATGGCCGGCTTCAACGCGGTCCTCGACTGCATCAAGGCATTTTCCGAAACGGACTTCACCGAGGACCTCAAACAGTTCGATATCCCTACACTCATTCTGCACGGCGACGCCGATCAGATTGTGCCGATCGGAGCGTCCTCAATGCTTTCGTCCAAGCTGGTCAAAGGGTCGACCCTGAAGGTCTACCCCGGTTTCCCGCACGGCATGTGCTCGACCAACAAAGACCAGATCAACCAGGATCTGCTCGCGTTTTTCCAGACGGAGCGATCCGGCGCGTCTTCAGCCTAGCTGCCCCGGGCTTCCTGCAAATCCAGATCGCGCTCCAGACCGCGCAGCGGCGCATGCCGCTCCATCCAAACACCAGTAGCGCTTTTCCCGAGGGGCAGGGTTCGGTTTGATGCAGGATGCGGCGGCGAATGAAATACGAGAAGCGTGCGCCTGGAAAGACCCACAGCAGACGCAGCAGGATCACCTTGGGTGCTGCACATCGCGCCGTAGAAAATCAGGCGCCGAGGATCGCGCCGGTCCGCCAGTCGAAGCCGGGAAATAGCCACTGGGCCGCGAAGGCGAAATCTACGATCGTAAAGCCGCCCAGGCCGCAGGCAACCGACACGACGCTGACCAGATTGTGCCGGAATTCGCGCCAGGAGGTCCGCCCTGCGGCGGCGTAGAGAAGCGGCGGCAGCACCGCCGTAAAAATGGGTTTGGGATTCAGCGGGATGTGCGGCGTGCCCGGGATCGCGCTGAGCACCAGGCCCGCGATCACCAGGACGACCGGATACGGCGTCTGAAGTTTCCGCGCGAGCAGCGCGAAAACCACAACGAATAGCAGCAAAATGAGGAATACGCCGCCGGCCGGATCCACAGTAGACGATCAGCCCTCTTGATCCGGCTCGGCTACGAACCGGTAGCCGACGCCGCGAACCGTAAGCACGTGACGGGGCTTGGCCGGATCTTCTTCGATGTAGCGCCGCAACCGAACGATGAAATTGTCAATCGCGCGAGTGTCGGTATCCTCGTGAAGGTTCCAGACTTCTTCGAGCATCTTTTTCCGCGATACCGCCTTGCCATCGTGCTGGATCAAGTAACGCAGGACGTTCGCCTCCATCAGGGTCAGTGGAAAGTTGTGGTCGCGGACATGGAGTTCCAGGCGATCGAAGTCGACCGACTTGTCGCCGAATTTGAACACGTCCTGGACCGGCGGGGGCGCCGATGCCGAGTTTATGGACCGCGTGAGCCATTCCCGCCGGCGCAGCAGTCCGCGGATCCGGGCTATCAGAATGGCCAGATCGAAAGGCTTGGTGAGATAGTCATCCGCGCCGGCGGCGAATCCTTTCAAAACATCGTTCGGATGGCCGCGAGCGGTGAGCATGAGTGTCGGAACGAACTGCCCGGCGCCGCGCATCTCCGACATCACGCTAAAGCCGTCCTTGCCTGGCAGCATGACATCCAGGACCACAACATCGAAGGCCTCCGGATCCGCGTTGAGCACTTCGAGCGCGGATTCTCCCGTATCGGTCACGCGGACCTGATACCCTTCGGCTTCCAGGTTGAAGCGCAGCCCGTCGGCGAGGTGCTGCTCGTCTTCCACGACTAGAACTTTACTCATTGGACTCTACTCATCGGACTGTTCTCATCGGGCGATGGGAAGCTGCAGCACGAACGTGCTCCCGCGTCCCGGACCGTCGCTTTCCGCCCAGGCCCGTCCGCCGTGCCGCTTGGCGACCGACCGAACGATATACAGGCCAAGGCCCGTTCCCGGAATGCGCGGAGCGGATGGTCCACGGGCGCGATAAAAGCGCTTGAAGATCGCCTTCAATTCGGTCTGCGGGATGCCCGGGCCCTGATCGCGCACTCGCACGGAAACGTGTTTCTCGTCGGTAGCGGCGATCTCGATCGACACTTTTACGCTGGGTCCGGAATATTTCACGGCGTTGTCGATGAGATTGGAAACCGCCGCGCGAACCTCATCGATGTCGGCCGAAATTGTCATCGGAGCGCCGGGCTGGTAGCTCAGCGACTCTGGCGACAGTCCATATAGCGTGCGGGCGCGTGTCACGCACTCCTGCACTAATTGACCGAGGTCGATACGCGAAAGAATGGGCTTGCGCCCGCTGTGGCCAATGCGCCCGGTGCGCAGGATTTGCTCGATGGTTTCGAGCAACCGGTCGCTGTCTTCCAGCATGATGCGGTAAAAATCTTTGCGCTTGGCTTCATCGACGGCGCGGGTCTGGAGGGTTTCGAGGTACAGCCGGATGGACGCGACCGGCGTCTTCAGCTCGTGGGTCACGGCGTTGATGAACGCGTCTTGCTGCTCGTTTTTCCTGATCTCCCGCACCAGGAAGAACGTATTCAGCACGATGCCGCTGATCAGCATCATTACCAGCAGGACGCCCAGGAACAATAAAATGCCGTGACGCCAGCCGAAGAGAAACCAGCCTACATAAAGAAGAACAATGACCGAAATGAGGGCCACGCCCAAGGCGATGAAGAATCCGATCGACTTGCCGCGGCCGGGCACTACCATGACTCCAGCTTACGCGAGCGGAGTCGTGCCTGTTTTGCGGGAGGTTAGGCGGCTTCCCGAGCCTCAGATTGGCTGCGGATGCTCGCGACCTTGATGGACTTCGCGATGCCGAAGAACTTGAGAATACTGATCAGAATCCAGGAGTGGTCAAGCTCATACCAGGCCAGGCCGTGACGGGCCGAGGTGGGATGCGCGTGGTGATTGTTGTGCCAGCCTTCGCCGAACGTAAGAAGAGCCACCCACCAGCTATTGCGGGAGTCGTCGCGAGTCTCAAACCGGCGCCGGCCCCACAGGTGGGTCGCCGAGTTGACCAGCCAGGTGGAATGCAGCCCGACCACTACGCGTAAGCACCCGCCCCACAGAAAGAGTGGCAGACCGCCGATGGCGTAGAGCAATGCCCCCAGCACGGCTAGCGGGACCCAGTGATAGTTGTTCAGCCACACGTAAAACTTGTGCTTTGCCAGATCGGGCGCGTACTTCGAGAGGACCCGGGTGTTGTTGTGATTGGTCTCGCCCAGCAGGATCCAGCCCATGTGCGACCACCAGGCACCGTCGCGAGGAGAATGCGGGTCGCCCGGCTGGTCCGACTTCTGATGGTGCAGCCGGTGCGTCGCGACCCAGAAGATCGGCCCGCCTTCCAGCGTCAGAGCGCCGCAAACGGCAAAGAAGTATTCCAGAAACAGCGGTATCTGATACGAGCGATGGGTGTGCAGGCGATGATACCCCATGCTGATGCCCAATCCGATCGTCATCCAGTACAGAAACAGGGTCGCCGCGAAGACCGGCCAACTGAACACGAAAAGCGCGGCAACGGCTCCGATGTGCAGCAGAATCAGTACGATAGTGGTAAGCCAGTTAAGCTTCTGGCGGCTGGGAAGGATGATTGGATCAGTACTCACTAGTTCTCCAGGTTGTATGGTGCATTCCCAAGCTACCAGGGATTCCCCAAGTCTTCTGTAAGAGTTGTGTAATTTCCACAGCCGAAACACCTCCCTCGCGCCGAAGTTGGTGTAAGTAAATCCCCTTAGGGACCGCTTCGTTACCGCGCCCGTAAGTAGGGGGGCTGGTGATAATCGGTTCTCTTCGTGTTGTAGCGCGCATCGCGTCCAACGTTTTTCGCGCCAACGTGACTACCCGTAGCTGTCCACTGCGGTCAAAATGCTTCGAACCTCTATCCTCGTTTTGGCGCTGCGTCCGCCCCTGGCGCCAGCGCAAAGCACGGTCTCGACGGGCATGAGTATCTTTAACCCGCGCCAGCAAGTGCAGCATACCGGACTGCTGCTGGTGAGCGGGAAGGTCTACTTCGGAGTCGAAAGCGGGTGGATCTTCGCTTACGCCGCTGCCACATTGCGGCAGACTGCGGTGTAAAATCCGATGCCGGGCCGCGCGGCGCTCTCCGCCGGCCCCGGCGGATTCGTTTACGCCTGCACAGGCAGTGGTCCTCGGGAGGAACGCTGGGCCAATTCTGCTATGCAGATCTAACGAGTCCCGTCACGTTGCAGGCGAACACCGCCTACTATTTGGTCAGTCAGGAGCAGGCCGGAGGTTGGCGTCAAGCAGCCATTTCAAGAACTGCAGGAAAATACTCTTACCCGGTCAAGTCACCGAAGTGAGCCTGAGCTTGGCTGATTGGCCCTACGTTTTTCAGAGTCAGCGCGCCGGAAGGCATAAGAGCGTTTCAGCGATGATAGCAGTGGCTCCTATCGTTGATTTGATTTGAGCACTTTTTTGCGCAGGCGGATGGACTGGGGCGTCACCTCCACCAGTTCGTCTTCGCGGATGAACTCGATGGCCTGCTCCAGGTTCAGCAGCCGCGGCGGCACCAGCCGGATGGCTTCATCGGCCGAGGAAGCGCGCATATTGGTCAGCTTTTTCTCCTTGACGATGTTCACATCCAGATCCGCATCGCGCGCGTTCTCGCCGACAATCATGCCTTCGTAAACTTCCGTCGCCGGCGACACGAACATCTCGCCGCGTTCCTGCAAATTGAAGATCGCGTAGCCGGTGGTTTTGCCGGCGCGGTCGGCCACCAGCGATCCCGTGGGGCGCGAGGGAATGTCTCCCTGCCACTCGATGTAGCCCTCGAACAGAGAATTCATGATGGCGGTGCCCTTGGTGTCCGTCATCATTTCGCTGCGCAGCCCGATCAGCCCGCGGGATGGGACGAAAAATTCCAGGCGCACCCGCCCTGACCCGTGGTTGACCATCTTTTGCATCTTGCCCTTGCGCGTGCCCATCTTTTCCATCACCACGCCGGTGCAGTTTTCCGGACAATCGATCACCAACAGCTCATTCGGCTCGTGCAATTTTCCGCCGATGGTTTTGGTGAGAATCTCGGGCTTGCCAACGCCCAGCTCGAAGCCTTCGCGGCGCATCATCTCGATCAGGATGGCCAGTTGCAGCTCTCCCCGGCCCATCACCTTGAACGCATCCGGACCGCCGGCCTCCTCCACGCGAATCGAAACGTTGGTGAGCAGTTCCTTATCCAGGCGATCGCGCAGATTACGCGAAGTGACGTAGGTACCTTCGCGTCCCGAAAACGGCGAGGTGTTGATGGTGAATGTCATCGCGATGGTGGGCTCGTCGATCAGGATGTGCGGCAGCGGTTGGGGCGTGTCCACGTGCGTGATGGTTTCGCCGATGGTGATCCCTTCCACCCCCGCGATGGCCAGAATGTCTCCCGGCGTGCCGATCGTTTCGTCCACGCGCTTCAGGCCTTCGAACGAATAGAGTTTCGTGATCTTGGTTTTATGGAAAGAGCCGTCCAGCTTGGCGATCGACACTTCATCGCCCAGGTGCAGTGTTCCGTTGAAGACCCGGCCGATCGCCAGGCGGCCGAGATACTCGCTGTAGTCCAGATTCGCGACCAGCATCTGCAGGATCCCTTCGGGATCCCCTTTGGGCGCGGGAATATTCTCGAGGATCGTGTCGAACAGGATCCTCAGATCGCTGCTTTCCTGCGCCGGATCCAGCTTGGCAACTCCCGTCTTCGCGTTGGTGTAGATCACCGGAAAATCGAGTTGATCCTCGGCCGCGTCCAGATCGATAAACAGATCGTAGACCTCGTTGAGTACTTCCTGAATGCGCGCGTCGGGCCGGTCGATCTTGTTGATCACCACGATGGGAGTCAGCCGCGCCTCCAGAGCTTTCATCAGCACGTACCGGGTCTGGGGCAGGGGACCTTCGCTCGCGTCCACCAGCAGCATCACGCCGTCCACGATTTTGAGCGCGCGCTCGACTTCGCCGCCGAAATCGCTGTGGCCGGGGGTGTCGACGATGTTGATCTTGATGTCGTGGTAGCGCAGGCCGGTGGCCTTGGCCAGGATGGTGATGCCGCGCTCGCGCTCCAGCTCGTTCGAATCCATCATGCGCTCGACCACCGCCTCGTTGGCCCGAAAAAGGCCGCTTTGGCGGAGCATCGCGTCTACAAGAGTGGTTTTGCCGTGGTCGACGTGGGCGATGATGGCCACGTTACGGATCTTTTCGTTTGCAGTCATGGGGAACCTTCATGGTCGCACGCCAGTCGATAAAGCCGTAATATCCCGTGAAAAAGGGGCCAGTCCCCCTTTTTCAGCAGCCCAAACGCCAAGGAGTGCGATGATTGAAGTACGTGTCCGCCCAGCCTTCCGTCGTCATCGTTGGCCGTCCCAACGTCGGTAAATCGACCCTGTTCAACGCAATCCTGCGTTCGCGCCGATCCATTGTCGGCGACGAACCCGGCATTACGCGGGATCGCATCTATGGCCAGGCCCAGTACCGCGGCCGGAATTTCGACCTGATCGACACCGGCGGCATCATCCAAGGCGACGATGCGCTGATCCCCAGCGAGATCCTTCGCCAGGCGCGGGTCGCGCTCGAAAGCGCGGACCACGTGATTTTCCTGATCGACGGCCGCAGCGAGCTGACGGGTGCGGATCGCGATCTGGCGAAGATGCTCCGCAAGCTGGGCAAACCCGTCGTGCTGGCGGTGAACAAGATCGACAGTCCCCGGCGCGCCGACCTGGCCCACGAGTTTCACGAACTCGGCTTCGAGCATCTCTTCCCGGTCTCCGCGGAACACCACTTGGGGATCGATGAGCTGCTGGCGCACGTGACCGAGGGCTTCCCGGAATCGGCTCCGGAACCCAATGAGCCCGCCAACCGGATCAAAGTCGCGATCCTGGGCCGCCCCAACGTGGGGAAATCGACGCTGCTCAATGCGCTGGTCGGCTCCGACCGGGCCATCGTTTCCCCCATCGCCGGCACCACGCGCGATGCGGTGGACGAATCCGTCACCCACGACGGCGTCGAATATGTGTTCGTCGATACCGCCGGCATCCGGCGTAAAGGCAAAACCCATCTGATGGCCGAAAAGCTGAGCGTGGTGATGGCGCGCCGCCACCTGCGTATGTGCCATGTCGCTCTGCTGGTGATCGATGCCACCGAAGGCGTACTGTCGGCCGATGCCACCATCGCCGGATACGCGCACGAGGAAGGCCGAGCCGTGATCCTGTGCGTGAATAAGTGGGATGCCGTTAAGGAACGCAACCGGAAGAAGTTCCTGGAACAGATCCAGGAGCGCCTTAAATTCCTGGACTACGCCCCGGTCGTGTTCATATCGGCCCTCACGGGGCGGGGAACGCCGGCGCTCTTTTCCCTGATCCGCAAGGGCTTTGAGGCGGCCTCCCATCGCATCGGCACGGGCGAGCTGAATCGTTTCATCGAAAACCTGCGCTGGGAATATCGTCCCAAGATCAAATACCTGACGCAGGCGTCTATCCGGCCGCCCACTTTCGTCATCTTTACCGACCGTACAGGGACCGGCAAGCTTCATTTTTCAGCCGAGCGGAATCTCGCGAACAGGTTGAGGGAAAAATTCGACTTTTCCGGGACCCCTGTGGTCGTAAAAACCAAGCGAGCGGAATAAATCCTAAAGCGGGGCCCGGTTCCGTCGATACGTAAGGCGTGGAAGTGTTTGTCGCCCGCCAACCCATTTTCGACCGTCATCGCAAAGTTTGGGCCTACGAGCTTCTTTTTCGGTCCGACGCCGCTGCCACGCATTACGATGGAGCCGAGCCCAGTTCGGCCACGCGGCAAGTGATTTCCCATGGCATGTTGTCCATCGGTTGGGACAAGATGCTCCGCGGCAAGCCCGGCTGTATCAACTTTGGCCGGGACATGCTTCTGCAGGACTTGTATTCCAGCCTTCCCCCCGGGCAAACCATCCTCGAGCTGACCGAGGACATTGAGGCGGACCAGGAAGTGCTGGAGGCCGTGCGCGGGGTGCGCGATCAAGGGTATCGCATCGCCCTGGACGATTTTCGGCCCGGCCCGCGAATGGACGCATTGGTCGAGTTCGCCGATCTCGCCAAGGTGGAAATGGAGACGCCCAGGGAAAAGCAGGAGATCATACTCCGGGATCTGCACGCGCGCGGCATTCGCGTGGTGTCTGAGAAGGTGGAAACCGATGCCGACTTCCGCTGGGCCCTCCGCGCCGGATACGACTATTTTCAAGGAAACTTCTTCGCCTGTCCCGTGGTGATGCAGGGCACTGAAATCCCAGCCATCAAAATGCACTGTTTGCGGCTGATTCAGGAAGCGCACCGCGCCGAGCTCGATTTCACCCGGCTGACGGCCTTGATCTCGCAGGATGTCTCGCTCTCTTATAAGCTGTTGCGCTACGCCAACTCGGCGCGTTTTGGCCGGCAGGGCATGATCCACTCGATTCGCCGCGCGCTGGTGGTGTTAGGGGAATACGGCATTCGCAAATGGATCGCCGTCGCGGCGCTGCCCGCCATCGCCAACGACAAGCCCGGCGAGCTGGTCACGCAATCCCTGGTGCGCGGCCGCTTCTGCGAGCTTTTGGGGCAAGCCAGCGGACAAGGCGTCGAAGATCAGGCTTTTCTCGTCGGACTCTTTTCCATGCTGGACGTGCTTCTGGATCGTCCCCTGGACGACACTCTGGAAGAACTGGGGCTGGCCCCTGCGCTGGATTCCGTGCTGCGCGGGCAGGCGCCTGAGGACAGCGTGCTCAACAGAATCTATTCGCTGGTCCGCCGGTACGAAGTGGCGGATTGGGATGAAGTGGAGCGCCTGGCGGGCCACTTGGGAACCCCGGCGGAAGTGGTCGGCGCGGCCTACCGCGAAGCGCTGCCCTGGGCCGACGAATTGGTCTCCGCCTAGATGTACTCGTAGAAGCCCCGTTTCAATCTGCCGAACACCACCAGTCCAATACCCATCGTTAGCGCCGCCGCGATCGCCATGTTCTCGATCAGCGTGACCGGCGGGGACTTGTGATCCAGCAGGATATTACGCATCGCCAGCACCAGCGCCGCCACCGGGTTGAATTGATAGACGGTCTTGTACTGCTGCGGAATACTATCGAATGAGTAGAAAATCGGGACCAGCCAGAACAGCACCACGTTGAACGATTCCACCACGTACTGGGTGTCCCGGATGAACACGCTGACCGCGCTCGATATCAGGGAAAGTCCGGACACGAACGCAACATACAGAACCCACAGCGGCAGCAGCCATAGCCAGAACCGGTTTGGATACAGGCCAAAGAAGAGCGTCATGCCCAGCAGCAGCGCCAGTTGGATCCCCAGATGAATGCAGTTGGAAATGACCGCCGCGATCGGAACCATTTCGCGCGGCACAGGTACGCGTTTCACCAGCGGGGAATTGACGATAATCGACGTCGTCCCGCTCAGCCAGGCGGCCGTAAAGAAGTTGAAGGGCACCAGGCCGCAGAGGACGAATAGGGGGAAGTCAGGCGGTGTGCCCGCGCCATAGATATGCTCGAAGACGAAGGTCAGTACCCCCATCATCACCAGCGGGTTGATCAGTGACCATAGGATGCCCAGGCTCATGTTCCGGTAGCGGATCCGGAAATCCTTGAGCACAAGGTTTTGAAGGAGATAGAGGTAATCTCCCTTCCACTTTTGTTGCACCATTCGAGCCTCAGTATACAATGCGGTTTGCGCCCGGCGGCGCCCCTTGCCCCTGCGGGTCAAAAATGAGAGACACTAGTCGGTAGGCAATCTTGGGCATGAAAGTTCAAAACGCCAACCTCCCCCTTCTGAACGCGACCGACCCTTCGGGCACGAAACCGGGCCCGCGGGTGGGCTCGGATACCGTCGGTGACGATGTTCATCTTTCCGAACTGGTGCGCAGTCTGCGCTCGCTGGTGCCGGATTCTCCGGAACGGCAGGAGCGCATCGAGCAGATCGCCCGCGCCTACGCCAACGGCACCTACAAAATGGACGCCGAGGCCACCGCCTCCAAGATCATTGACGACTCGCTGCAATATCCGCAGGCCCAGTAACTGTCTGTGATCGGTCTACCCGGAAAGCAGCCCAGATCGCGTGATGATCGGAGAAAGCAATCGGCTCCGTGCTCGAGCTCAGCGGTTCCATCCCGTTCACGAACAACCAATCCAGATGCTGGCGCGCGATCGGCAGTGTGACCAGCTGATCCTGGAAAGGTGTCTTGAATCCCAGCTGCGCCATCGCGCGGCGCACCGTCGAGCGATACCCGCCGCCATGGGGAATCGGCAGCACATGGTCGATCCAATAAAAATCGTTGGTATTGAAATCTCCGCCGATCAGCCGCGGACCCGTCAGCTTAGCGGCTTCGTCCATCACCGGCCGGAGCTGGCCCAGCCGCTGTTGGGGATTGATGCGAGTGTCCAGGTGTGCATTCCAGATGCGCAGGTCGCCTGAAGGAACGCGTAGTTTCACCGCCAGCGCGAACCGGTGGCGCGTCTTGAAAACCAGGTTATACGGGGTCAGCCACTCGACCTTCGACTCCTCAATCGGAAACTTGCTGATCACGGCCAGACCGCGATCGAAAACTTTCGGCCCTTCCGCCGCGAACGCCACCTGGTAGCCCATCCGGTCGGCCAGGCGGTTGGCGATGCTGGTGCCTCCCTCGACATTGGAGACTTCCTGCAGAAGAATAATGTCGGCGTGGCTCACCCGAGGCGCGGCCTCCACATCGTGCGCAACTTTCTCGAAACTGGTCTCGTGGTCCAGGTTGAGCGAGACAATCGAGATCGTATCGGCGGCGGCTGTCGGGTCGAGGTTTGGAAGATTTGGAAGATTCGGCGAACCGGCCGTCAGGACCAGAACCGCCAGGAGTGCCAGGGAACCGGCGGGTAACCACAACTTCATACCTTCAAAGTTACCAGATGCGTGAATTTAGTATCTGCTCGACGGCCGCTCCGAATCCGCCCTCATCCACCCGCACCGTGTGACACCCGGCATCGGCTCCCGCCTGCATATCGTCGTCCGAATCGCCCGCCAGGAAGGTTCGCTCCGGCGCTGCATCGAAGTCCCGCATCGCGCGCGTGATCATGCCCGTCGCGGGCTTGCGGCACGAGCATTGCTCCCCCAGCGAATGCGGGCAGAAGTAAATCTTAGAAATGCGAACGCCGCGTGCGCCCAGCTCGCGCAGCAGGCGCTGGTTCACGGCGATGAAATCCTGGGCCGTGTAATACCCCAGCCCGATCCCCTGTTGATTGGTCACGATCGCCAGCCGCAGGCCCGCCGCCTGAAGCTTCAGCAGCCCGTCGATCACGCCCGGCAGAATCTCCACCTTCGCTGGATCGTGCAGGAAAGGCACGTTGCGGATGAGCGTCCCGTCGCGATCGAGCAGGACTAATCCTCGAAAGCCCCGGCCGACAGCGTTGTCGGGCGCCGCGTGACCGGACAGCACACCAATCCGCTCGATCAGCTTGGAACTGCTGGTCGGGAAGCCCGACTTGACCACCGCGACTTTCCCGCCGTACTCCTTCACGGCGTCGCCGGACCGCAGTGAATCCTCCGCGTAGTCGCCACCCTTGATGTACAGATCCGGCTTCCAGCGGAGCAGCAGCGAGAGCGGGCGGTCTTCTTCCATCCGCGTGACCGCGTCGACCGCCGCCAGCCCCGCCACCACGTACATCCGCTCGCGCTCGGGGACAATCGGCCTCAATGGGTTCTTATATCGGGAGACCGACGCGTCTGAGTTCACCGCGACCATCAGGCGGTCGCAAAGCTCGCGCGCGGCTCCCAGATACTGGACGTGGCCCGCGTGCAGCAGATCGAAACTGCCGCAAGTAAAGCCGATCCGCCGGCCGGCGGCCCTCTCTTGCGCGACCCATTCGTCCATCTGGTCCATCGATAGAATTTTGGACAGGATTTTATCGGCGGGATCCATATCTGATTCTCTATGTTAGAGTAAGCCGGAGTGGGGCTCGCCGAAATTCTAAATAAGTTCCCAGGACAGCGGATTCTGGTCCTGGGCGACGTGATTCTCGATTGGTACTGGTGGGGGCAAGCCTCGCGCTTATCGCCCGAAGCGCCCGTGCCCGTGGTCCGCAAGCAGCGCACCACACTCCAGCCGGGTGGGGCGGGGAATACCGCCGCCAACCTGGCGGCCCTGGGCGCGCGCGTGAGTGTATTTGGCGTTACCGGTCAGGATTCCCATGCCGATGACCTGCGCGCCGCTCTAAGCGCCTACAGCGTCGATACTCGCGGCCTGATCGCCGACGCCAGCCGTCCCACCACCACCAAGACTCGCGTGATCGCCGCGCACCAACAAGTGGTTCGCGTGGACGAGGAAGCTACCCACCCCATCTCGACGGAGATCGCGGACGCCGTCCTGAAGGCGGTTCGAGAGTATTTGACCAACGCCGGAGCCATATCGGGAGCAATCGTCATCTCGGATTACGCGAAAGGGTTCCTCACGCCCCCTCTTCTCGATGCCGTGATCGGCGAGGCGCGCCGCGCCGGGAAACGCGTGTTCGCCGACCCCAAGGGCGCGGACGCGGCCCGTTACCGGGGAGTCTTCCTGTTGAAGCCCAACCGCCTGGAACTGGGCCTGTTAACCGGACTGCCCACCGATACCCATGCCCAGGTTCTTGCGGCTGGAAGCCGCCTGGCTGGGATCATGCCGGGGGCGCATATCCTGATCACCGAAGGTTCCGACGGTATGACGCTTCTGACGGAATCGCAGCCGCCGGAGCATATCGCCCCCATGCCTCGTCAGGTCTTCGACGTCACCGGCGCGGGCGACACGGTGCTAGCCGTGGTCGCCATGGCGGTCACGGCGGGGGCGTCTTGGAGCCAGACCATGCGGCTTGCTGCCGAAGCTGCGGGGATTGCGATCGGACAGATGGGCAGCGTCGCCGTCAGCTTAGAATCTTTGAGATTCTTGGGCGACCGCGGCGACTAATCCAGCGTGCTGAAAATTATCTGCCTGCTCCTGCTCGCGCTGTCGAGCGCCCCGGCGCAAACAACTGCTACGCAAGATGCTCAGATCCAAGCGGAAATCCGGGCTCGTCTAGCTAAATCCGTGATCGGCAAGGATGGACTCACGGTGCGCGTGCAGGGCGGCGTGGCGTATTGGGACGGAACCACGAACGTGGTCCAGCACAAGGGCGCGGCGACGCGGATGGCCAAGTCGGCTGGCGCCAAGAAAGTGGTCAACCACATTAAAGTCGGCGACGATGCCAAGGAGAAGGCCGCCGGCAATCTGGAACAGGGCCGCCGGCGGGCCCAGGTCAAGCGCAGCGACCCAAGGTGATCAAGCGCAGCGAGGCTCGCTAGTGGCACGGGGGGCGGCGAACCCAGGTTTGGGTAGCGAAGCGTTCCTGTAATCTCACCGTTCCGTCACATGACAGAAAGTATTCCGGGCAAAGCCGTTTGCCGGTGAGCCAGCCTTAGAGAGCGGAGGATTGCGCTTGTCCTACCAAGAGTTCGTTTTCCCGATGCGAGATGCCCTTCTAGGGCGCACCGTGGACCACTTTGAGGATGAGAAGTTGTCCAGTCACGCAGCTTCGTAGATTGGCGTGGATCGGTGCTTGTATCCGTGGTTCCCGTCAACCATATCGAGCACTCACAATCGGCGTAGAAGCGCTTCGCACGGGTGGTCAGCTTGAGCTTGTGGACCCGGCAATCAGCCGAATGGCGACGGTAGATCGTCTGAGGCATGGCCTGATCTTACGCCGTTTTTGTACTATGCCATGTACAAATCGGTTTTGTACTTCAGTAGCTCATTGATTTCATTACGTGTGGCTCCCCGTGATGGATGCGTTTCGAACTGTTCCGTTGCAAATGCAGGGCTTTTAGCGGCGGGGTAACGTGAAGCACGTAGACTGATGTTATGGAACGACCGCCCGATATTCTCGTACGACGCTTGACTTACGCGGGATTTGTTCTCGTGGCGTACGAACTTCTCAAATCGATGATCGTTGGCCCTATCAAGGTGTTCTACGCGGACACGACGTTTGGACCAGGCATGCCCTTCTCGACCTACGCTGAGGACGTCCGGGCCCGTCACTAAGGATGAGTTCGAAGCCTGCCTGCTCTATCTCCGTGATTTCATGAAGGCCCTCGACAGCGATGATGTCAGTACAATCCAATCTCTCCGGCAGCATCGCAACGACTTGGCACACAATCTCGCCGGGAAGCTCTCGATCGTTGATTTCCGCGAGAGGCAATCGTTGTGGGACAGGGTAGATCGTACGATCTTCAAACTCAGCAACTACCGTGCGTACATGGAAATTGGAGCTGACCCGGGGTTCCGCGGAATCGACTGGGCGAGTGCCAAGGGAGGGGAATACCTATTGTTCGAGCAAGTTCTCGGAAGTATGAAACTCTTAAAGGAACAAATCGACGCCTCAATGCACTCTTGGCGGGATCGCCCATCGTTGGTAGACTGAAGGCCGGGAGGTTCCGATGCCGCACCAATCCGTCGTTGTGAGCGATCCTGAAATTCTGGGCGGGACGCCGTGCTTTCGTGGAACTCGCGTGCCAGTCGATTCCTTGATCGACTACTTGGAAGCAGGCGACAGTTTGGATGAGTTCCTCGATAACTTTCCTTCCGTTAGCCGAGAGGCAGCCATCGCCGCGCTAGAAGAAGCCAAGACGCTTTTGACCAGTCCGCGATGAGGATCCTGCTGGACGAAAACTTACCTCGCAAGCTCACCGGCCACTTGGTTAGCCACCCGTGCCGAACCGTCGTCGAATGTGGATCGGCAGGCAAAAAGAATGGCGAATTGTTGGGCCTGGCCGATCCGGAGTTTGATGTCCTGTTGACGCTAGACAAAAACCTGCCCTACCAGCAGAATCTGGATACCAAACGAATTGCCGTGCTGATCATTCGGGCGCGGTCGAACCGAATTCAGGACCTACTTCCGGTCATTCCAGAATGTCTCGCAGCGCTCGAGAAAATCCAGCCCCGGCAGGTAGTCCGCGTCGGTTCGTTGTCGCCGCACTGAGACGCCCGCATGGATTCGAACCGATAACTCACATGGAATCAATAGTGGAGAATTCGTCCCGTGCTAAGTCCTTTGTTATCAGTACGGCTAGTAGTGGCTCCCCGGCATGGATGCGTTTCGAACTGTTTCGTTGCAAATGCAGAACTTAACGGCACAGTAACGTCAGCTCGGGAACCCGAGTGAATTGAATCGGGCCCAGATTGAGCGATCGCGAGACGCCAATCGTACTGCGTAAGGACTCGTCCAATGGAAGATCGCTGCTCGTTGGCGTTTCTCCTGTTTCGGGCGTCCTGTTTGAGGGGCGTTTTGATGGGAATGAACCTCAGTCCAACTGCAGAGAGGTCGGGCCTGACGATTCTCGGCGTGTACGCATGAGAATGACCGAGCGGACGATTCCGGCTCACAGGGAAGCAATCAGGATGCCGAGTTTTGCCGTCGTGCTTCGCGTCATTGGTGAAAGCCAAACCCGTCACGAAAAGCAACATCGTTAACCCGATCCCAGCCATCCCGCGCCGTGTATATGCTTCCAGGAGAGGTTCGCGGGTGGAGATGCCAGACCCATCGCACCGCCAGCCGTGAGGTGAGTGTTACGCCGATCGGTTTCCCAACTTTCGCGCAAGGCCCGCACGAATGGAAATCACAACGGCGTTACCAGCCTTCTATCGGGTTGGTATTCATAACGATCAATTAGTGCCAGCGTGAGCAGCCCTGCGAACCCGCCGCGCCGGCGCCAAACAGCAGCGGTCACCGCGCGAGCATTTTCTGATCGACCAACGCGCCCGCTTCGATCATACCGATCGCGAGTGCGATGGCCCCCAAAATAATGAGTTCCGGCACGAACCAGAAGGTTGAGCGTACATGGTCGAAGTACTTGCGTAATTTGTTCACGAAGCCAACTCCAGAGTTCTCATTCGCCGAACTCGCCGACCTCTCCAGGCTGCTCGCTGCAGGCGTTCGATGTCATCATCCCACGCCCGGCGGCAATAGCCGAATTGCTGGAAGCGATACTCGGGACGCTGAGAAACGGCCGTGCCGGTGTACCGGCGTCGCACGTAGTGTGTAGCGCCCATCGGATCAAGCAAGGTATATGCACAAGGCGACGAACGCGCCGTAATGGCGCTCCGACACCCACAGTGCCCGCTCTTGCCGGCGGGATCCCGGAACGTCGGATTGAAACTGGATTTGAAACCATAATCGCTCATCATCTAGGGATAGGTTTCGCAGATGTTCCGGAACGTCGGCAGCACAATCTCCGGCGCGAACGGCAGCAATGCCGCCGCCCACGGTGCGATTGTGCCATCGTCGGGAGCCTCGGTCACTTTCCGCGCATCGTAGTCGAAGAAGGTACGCTCAATGCCATTTACCTGCCGCTCGGCGGGGCCAGGGCCGTCACTTTCCGTGATCTCCCCAGCAATACTTGTTATAACCGTCGAAGTGCATCGAGTTTTGAATGGCATACTGCTGTTGGATGTAAGTAGCGACGCCGGAATTCCAGCCTAAGTGCGATTGCCCACCTTACGATGTATCTGTTCACTGCAAGCGAACTCGGAACGATGGCGTTTCATGCTGTGGCGAAGTAAAAGGGCAATTGCGAGCAGGCGTAGACGAGCGGCATTCCCTCGAACCAGGTAGTCTCGCCATCGGCGGCAATGGAGTTTACGAAGAAAACCATTCTTACAATCGCAAGTTCCAGCGGATTGGAAAATATCAGGTTCATCGGATGCCCCAGGAAATGAGAAATCAGTACCGGCGCGGGCGCTAGCAGGAGCGCGACTTAAACGATGACGACGGCGGCCCGCTGATCCACGGCGGTCAATCCGAATAACAGCAGCGCTCCTTCGACTCCACCTGCCGCAAGTTTATACGCTTCCTGACTCACCAGGCTCGCTGACGCTTGCCCATTACCCACAAATCTCCCCGAGGATGCAAATAATTGAACGATGGAGCGGGCGAGGAGCGCCACGAGTTGAAACCCCGCAGGAAGCCTAATCCCTCCCCGCTTCGATTGTCGGAATCCACCCAGTCGCAGGCAAATTGCCAGGAAATGCCAGTTGACTTAGCATCGAACAGTTGTTACAAGTGCGGCTTCATCGAGCCAACCCCCGCGAAAACCGGCGCGACGAAGTCCTCGTGCGATGCGGGCGCTCTTGCGGACCGTCTTCCAGATCAACTCTGATTCGTGATTTTCGATCATCAGGACAATCGGTCCTTGATTCAAACCGAATATCCAGGGAGAAACCCAGCCATTCCGGTTGCTGCTCTTGTCGGGATAGGTGGGGTTAAAACTGGCGTCGAAACCGGCGACCCGGCACCCGAGCCGCCGCTCGACCCGTGCCTCGTCCAGCGCGGCATCGATCACCGGGCGCGGATTGTCGCCGAATTCCGGTCCGATTGCTCCGGCTATTTCCACCAGGATGACTCGTGCCGCGTCCGCCGTCGGCGCGTCGGCGTGTTGGGCGATGCGGTTGCGCATTTCGGCCGCCAGTTCGATCCCCGTCATGCCGCCACCAACGATTACGTAGGTGCCGTGGCCCGGCGCGCCAGGCGTTTTTGCGACCTTCTGCAGATGGCGGTCGAACGCGACGGCGCAAGCATAGCTATCGATGCTAAAGGTGTATTTCGCAACCCCAGCCACCGGCAGCGTTGGCATGACGCTGCCAGTTGCGAGGATCAGCCGGTCGTAGGTCAGCATCGTTCCGTCCTTGAGCGATACGGTATTCGCTTCGGTATCGATGGCAGTCACCCATCCCTCGACGAAAGCGATGCCTGTGGGATCAAGCACCGGGCGCAGCGGAGCTCGCAGCGATTCGGGGCTTTTTTCGTAAAGCCGCGGACGGATGGTGATATGGTCGCTGTCAGAGACCAGGGCGACGGTGGCGACGCCCCCACCGGCGCGGATCTCATCCGCTGCAACGATCGCGGCGGACAGGCCGGCAAAGCCGCCGCCGATGACGACAATTTTGCCCCTACCATTCTCTCGTGCGATGTTCATAGCGAACCTCTTCGCGATTTCGAGCGCAACCGTGTCGGCATCTGACACTCAGCGTGGCGCTCCCAGAACCATTGCTGTTTCGAAGCCTTCATGGCGACAATACGATTCAGGCGCGTGTCGCTTGCCTTCCACACTTCCCCCTTGGCGCTCTTGCCGAGAGGCTCCAGGATTTCGTACGGCCAGAGTTTGTCGCCCGGCTGAAGTTGCATATTCGTGCTTTGGTAGATTATGCCGCGGTACCGGCGTTCAACGCCAGCCCGTTTCCATAACCCTCTTTCAAACCGTGCATGCCGTTTTTCGGCACACGGCTTACCGATGATCGTCCTGGCGTGACCTGCGCCGGGTAGCGCACCCTGCCCCGCAGACCCGGCATAAAAGCTCGCCGCGCTGTTGACCAGCACGTCGATTCGCCCGAACCGCTCGATTGCAGCTCTTACGGCTGCCTCAGCATCGGCGGGCTTCGTCACGTCCAGCGTCACTGTTAAGAGAGTTTCCGACTGACCCAAGGCTTTCGATATCGCGTCGCGGTCTCGACCATTAGCCACAACTGCGTGACCTGCCGATAGGGCGGTCTTTGCGAAATCGACACCCATGCCACGACCGGCTCCAGTGATAGGCCAAACTTCTTTGTTACTCATGACATTTCCTTTTTGGATCCGAATGTAACGGGCGCACGATCAACAACTCAACTCGGCGCAATCCGGTATCCACTTCCCGTCGTCGAGCGGCCCGCCTACCATTCAATCGCACGACGGCCGCGGAAGAATCCGTCGGTGGGACCATCGTTAGGAAGTGTCGCGAGCCACGCAATCGTATCCGCGCCTCCTGCGGCGATTCAGTCCAGTCCTGGGATTTGACTTCCTCCAGCGCAACGGACACCGACCCTCTCCGTAGTTCAGAACGGTCATGACTCCTTGGTGATCGCTTCGGCGAGGCGGCGCTTCTGCTCTTCGGACTTTCCGGACCAGAGCTTAATGATAACGTGAGGCATGATTCTCCTCCTTCAGCTCACTTCCGGTATTGGTCGTCGGTGACCTTTTCCATCCAGTCGACGACTTTGCTGTTTTGCTTTTCCTGAATCGCGATGTGGGTCACCTCGTCGCGGGCGAGGCCCCATGCCAGTGCTTCTCGCCGCGTGAGAACCACACCACGTCTCCTGGCCGGATCTCTTCGATGGGGCCACCTTCGCGCTGAACCCAGCCGCAGCCTGCCGTGACGATGAGCGTCTGACCGAGCGGATGCGTATGCCAAGCAGTTCGCGCCCCCGGCTCGAAAGTGACGCTCGCGCCCTGAACAAGCGCGGGATCTGGCGCTTGAAAGAGCGGATCGATTCGAACTGTACCAGTAAACCAATCCGCCGGTCCCTTAACAGAAGCCTGCGAGCCAATTCGTTTGATCTCCATCTGTGTTCTCCTTTCGTTATTTCCTACGCATTACGGGCGCAGCAGAGTCTTGATAGCGCGGCGCTCGTCCATCGCGCGGTAGCCTTCCGCTACTTGGTCCAGAGGGAGGGAAAGATCAAAGACCTTGCCCGGATTGATCTTCCCATTCCATACCAGGTCGATCAGCTTGGGCAGGTATCGGCGCACCGGCGCGGGGCCACCGTGGAGGTGAACGTGAGCATAAAAGAGCTTCTCGCCGTCGAGTTCGACCCCGTGCGGAACGCCTACGTAGCCTATGGAGCCGCCGGGTCGAGTGGAACGGATCGCCTGCATCATCGACTCCTGCGTGCCGACGCACTCCAGCACCGAGTCAGCGCCAATGCCCCTAGTCAGCTCCATGATGCGAGCCACGCCATCCTCTCCTCGCTCTGTCACGACGTCCGTAGCCCCGAACTCGCGGGCAAGCCTCTGGCGCGACTCGTGACGGCTCATCGCGATGATCCGCTCTGCACCCATCTGCTTGGCAGACAGTACTCCGAGGATGCCGACTGCCCCGTCACCAACTACTACGGCCGTGGAACCCGGTTTGACGTTCGCAGCGTCGGCAGCAAACCATCCAGTGCCCATGACATCGGAGAGGGCCAACAGGCTCGGGACCATGTCTTGCGGGGGAATGTCCGGTGTAGCCACCAGGGTGCCGTCCGCGAGCGGTACGCGCAAAACGCTAGCCTGCGCCGTCGTGACGAACTCCTTATGCTGGCAGGAAGTTTGATATCCAGCCCGACAGTGCGGGCAGGTGTTGTCGGACGCAAAAAAGGAACCGATGACAAATTGGCCACGCTTGATCTTTGTGACGGCCTTGCCGATTTCCTCCACTATGCCGCAGTACTCGTGGCCCATTGGGGTCGGTTTGGGAACGGGATTGATGCCTCGGTAAGGCCAGAGGTCGGACCCGCACACGCATGCGGCAGAGATCCTGATGATGGCGTCCGTGGCATTAAGAATCTTCGGCTCGGGACGCTCCTCAAAGCGTATGGCGCGCGCCCCGTAGAGAACGGTTCCTTTCATGGAATACCTCCTTCTGAGTTACTTTGCGGTGTACCCGCCATCGACCGCCAGCGCGTGGCCGATGACGAAGCTTGCACCATCGCTGCACAGCCACAGTACGGCTGAGCCAATTTCTTCCGGTCGCCCGAGCCGGCCGATCGGTTGTTCCTTGGTGATGTCTTTCATTGTGTCAGGCTCTTTGGCGACCATCTCCGCAACCATCGGCGTCTCGATAGCTCCAGGGCATACGGCATTAATGCGGATGCCACGGGAGGCGTATTCAAGCGCGGCGCTCTTCGTGAGGCCGATCACGCCGTGTTTTGTGGCATGGTAAATGGCGCGGCCAGGGATACCGATCAGGCCGCCTATAGAGGAATTGTTCACAATAGCGCCGCTTCCTTGCTGGCGCATCTGGAGCAACTCATACTTCATACAGAGCCATACACTCCGGAGATTAATCGCATTCACGCGATCGAACTCCTCGCTAGTGGCATCGGCCGTTTCTGCCGCAAGACTCTGCACACCCGCGTTGTTGAAAGCCGCATCCAGGCGTCCGAAGGCAGACACGGTCTGCGCAATCATTCCCTTCACCTGCGCCTCATCTGTCACATCGCAGCGGATGGCAATTGCTTTGTGTCCGGCGGCGATCAATTGTTCCGCCGCCTTCCGAATCGGCGCTTCACTAATGTCAACCAGGACGACAGCAGCACCTTCCGCCGCAAACATCTGCGCGGTGGTCAAGCCCATGCCGGAGCCAGCGCCGGTAACCAGCGCGACTTTGTTCTCAAAAGATAAGTTCATCATCGGAATCCTTCTGGCCAGTTGAATCGCCTGAATCCAGAGTAAGGGCGAAACGCTTCCGTGATAAGACTGGAAAGTGAACAAGGAGTTATGAATATAATTCAACAATGGCGCGAGGCGATCTCAACATCTTGGCGGCGTTCCTCACCGTCGCGGAGGAGCGGAGTTTCACCCGAGCCGCGAAGCGGATGGGGGTCACGCCCTCGGCGATTAGCCACGCGATTCGGGGACTCGAAGAAACGATCGGCGTTCGTCTACTATCGCGCACGACGCGCAGCGTTGCGCCGACTGAGGCCGGAGAACAACTCCTCGCACGTTTGCGCCCTGCGCTCGTCGATATTCGGGAAGCTGTGGTTCAGGTCACTAGTCTGCGCAACAAACCTGCCGGACGTGTCCGCTTGCTAGTACCGCGATTGGCCGCGACAACGGTGCTTGCGCCAAAACTCGGCCAGCTTGCACGCGACTACCCCGACATTGTGCTTGACGTCACAACCGACGACAGACGCCTCGACATTGTAGCCGAAGGTTTCGACGCAGGCATCAGTCTTGGGGAATTCATTCAAAGGGATATGATTGCCGTCCGTGTGTCCGCGGACCGTAGGCCCGTTATCGTAGGCTCGCCGGGCTATTTCAAATCGCGGTCGAAGCCAAAATCGCCGCGCGACCTACTCAACCATCGATGTATTAACTTTCCCTCGGGGGACACCCAAAACCGGCCATAGGTGGACATCTGAAAACCGGCCAACGAGATAGCTGAATCGGGACATTGAACTGGCGGGGAGTTACGCTCCGTCACGTGAGCAATGTCTTGA
>Ga0075522_10000205_pt1 | contig 39923 bp, 35 predicted proteins | sample NGEPerA_FD_74796 | JGI IMG/M metagenome (GOLD analysis project Ga0075522, IMG submission 74796) | Arctic peat soil microbial communities from the Barrow Environmental Observatory site, Barrow, Alaska, USA - NGEE PermafrostL2-A | ecosystem: Environmental > Terrestrial > Soil > Wetlands > Peat ... | reverse complement strand
GCCATCAGCAGCCCTGTTACCTTCAGTGTCACCCCGGCTACGCCGACCGTCACCGTCAGCGACACGGGCGGCACGTACACGGGTTCGACCTTCCCGGCAACGGCCAAGGTCAATGGCGCAGCCACCCTGGAAGGCATTAGCCTGACTCTGACCTACTACAGCGGAAGCACGGCCACGGGTACACCCCTTGCCGGGGCACCCAGCGTTGCGGGCACTTACACCGTCGTGGCGAACTTCGCCGGAAGCACGGACTACGCCGCTGCCATGAGCAGCGCGGTCACCTTCAACATCACCGCCGCTGTCCAGAACAACGTCGGCCTGCTCGTACTCGACCCCTCGGGCAGTGGAGCTCTGACTGTGACCGGTAATGGCGGGATCACTGTGAGTAATGGCGGCGCGGTAGTGGTGGATTCCGGTAATGTCACCGCGGCCATCGTCACTGGTAACGGCGGCGTTGTCGCCACGAATATCGACGTCACCGGCGGCACCAAGTCCAGCGGAGGCGGGAAGTTCTCCGGCCCCATTACCCACCAGTCACCCACGCCCGACCCGATCGCTCTGCCACTACCGTCCGCCCCGGCGGCAACGTTTTCGGCCGTGAACTACAGCGGGACTACCACCCTCACGCTCTCTCCCGGTACCTATGTCGGAGGCATTCACGACAGCGGCCAAGGCAACATCGTCCTGCTGCCGGGCGTTTACTTCCTCAAAGGTGGCGGCCTGAAGGTCTCCGGCAAAGGCTCCGTCACGGGCACCGGCGTCCTGATCATCAATGCCCCCAATGGACTCAACGACGGCATCAACTTCTCGGGTCAGGGGAACGTCGTCCTTAGCGCGCCGTCGGCGGCAAGTCTTCCCGACGGTCTCGCGGCGTACAAGGGAATCACAATCTTTCAGGACCCGGCATCTACGCTGCCGGTCACGATCTCCGGCATCGGCGGCCTGACGATCGACGGCGCCCTTTACGCCCCCAAGGCGACACTCAAGATCACCGGCAACGGCGGCGTGACCGACAGCACCGACACCACGGCCCCGATTGCGGAAGTCATCGTCTATGATGTCAATCTCAGCGGCAACGGAGGCCTCACCATGGGTGTAGCGCGCCAGTTTGGTAAATCTGGCATAATACTATGCATCAAGGAGGATCAATGGACTTTTCCAAATTGTCGGATCGTGAACGACTGGTGGCTGAGCAGGCCGTGACGACGTATCGGGCTCTGGAGCATGCGGCGGCGACGGCGCCGATGGGCAAGGGATTGGCCACGCCGGAAGGCGTGATCCATGACAAGGGCTTTGAGCATCTACGCAATATGCTCAGCACCGCGACAGCGTCTCGGCCCGAGGCGCAAAAAAAGGGGCCTGTTTCCGGCGATGTTCCTGCGGCCAACGAGTCAAGTTCAAGGGCGTAATCGACCGCACCGTTTTGTCGAGCATCGGGCATTTCACGATTCCACGCCGCTACTACGCCTGTGAAGCGTGTAAAGCCAAGGAGGTGCCGATGGATCAATGGTCGGGGCTGGGGGCGCGTCATGTCACCGAGCACGCCCGGCGGATGCTGACCTTGGCGGGGAAGGACAACTCTTTTGACAAGGCTTCGGCCACGCTCAAGGAATTGGCCCACATCGCCGTCAGCGACGACACGATCGAGCGTGTCTGCCAGGAGGAGGGGCAAGCCGCGGCGCAATGGGTTCAATCCTCGCCGCAGGCGGCACAGACGTTCGCACAGGCTGCCGGACAGCCGGAATTTTATTGCGATGGATTGATGACCAACACGGTGAGCGGCTGGCGGGAGATGCGTATGAGCGTGCTGGCCAAACGCGAGCCGGGCCTTCCTGCAACACCTCAGGAGTGGAGCAAGCGGCTTCTGGAAGAGCCCTCGGCGCGACTGGCGGTCTGCGCGATTGCCCCCGCCAATGTGGTGGGCGCTTCCTGGACGCGGCTGTGCAAGCAGGGCGGCATCGGTGAGAACCAAAGCATCAGCGTCCTGGCCGACGGAGCCAAATGGATCTGGGATCAGGCGGCAAAACGGTTCAACGGCAAGCCGATGCAGTGGGTGGTGGACATTTACCACGTCAGCGAGCACCTGCATGCCTGCGGCAAGTTGATGTTCGGTGAAGGAGCTGCGGCACGAGCATGGGGTGATCGGCAGCGTGACCGATTGCTGGAAATTCAAGGGCCGCGGTTCATCGCGGAACTGCAAGCACAAATCAAGCAGTGCAAAAACAAAAAGCACCGCCAGACGATGACAAAGCTAAAGTCGTATCTGTCCCGGAATCGCGACAGTCTTTGGTACGCGGATCGGCTCAAGGCGGGCCTTCCCATCGGAACGGGCTTGATAGAAGGTGCGTGCAAGAACACGCCTGGAGAAAGGTTGAAGCGCAACTCCGCCCGATGGCGGATCCGCCGGGCCGAAAAAATTGGCGCATTGCGATGTCTGGATTACAGCGGCGAGTGGGACGCCTTTTGGCGCTCACGAGCGGCCTGATTTACCAAGAACGTGAGTTACTCCCCCTCATCGTTTCTTCCGGGGAATTCTGCTGATTTCCGATTAGGCCCTCACTTTCGGTATTCGGTGGAGTTATTTAGCCAGACTTGGAACACAGGATTGACCTCCTCTTGTTCCGCGGCAAGTTGCTCGGCAACCGGATCGCCCCCGACACTGCCTTCAATTTACTGCTGGTCGGCTCGGCCCTGCTGATTCTCGGCGTAAAAGCACGCCGCGGGCGGCAGGCGGACCACGATCCTCGCTTCGGTCGCGGCGGGCATCTCCGTGCTGGCTTTGGCCGGATACCTGTACCGCGTCCCATCTTTCTATGAAGTGGGTCTTTTCACCCCGATGGCATTGAACGCGTCGGTGGCGTTCCTGGTGCTCAGCGCGGGGATTCTCTTTGCCGGCGCTCCAAAGGGACACGGCGATCACCGGGCAGTCTTGCATCGTCCCGACGGTAAGCTCATGACGAATTTTGCTCGCCCTGTGCCGCAATAGGCATATGTGCCGCTGTGCAGTGTTCGTGTGCTCCGTACCGCGTCGGTATCTCGGCATAAAACGTCGATCCAACCCCCAATTGGCTTTGCACGTCAAGTGAACCGCCTAGTACTTCCGCCAGTTTGCGCGAGAGCGGCAGTCCTAAGCCTGTTCCTTTCTGGCTCCGTTGTGCAGGATTCTCGACCTGGGTGAACTCCTCGAATATGTGCTCTTGGTCCTCGGGCGCGATTCCAAATCCAGTGTCGGTCACGGAAAACGTGATTCTTCCAGGCTCCCGTTGGGCGGCCGATACGCGTACTTCTCCCGACTCGGTGAACTTCATCGCGTTGGAGATAAGATTCCTGAGGATTTGCGCAACCTTTGCCTCATCGGTATACAGCGACGGAACGTTTTCGGCCTCATCGAAGATGAGGCTTAATGCAGGCTTCGCGGCGAACAGCGGTCGGAAAAGACCGCGCAGCGTGCCGAACAGTGACGGAATGGTGAAGGAGCCGAGGCGGACGCTAATCTTGCCCGCCTCGACTTTTGCGAGGTCCAGCAAGTCGTCAACCATTCTCAGCAGGCTCTCGGTCGCATGGCCGATGAACGACACCTGCTTGCCTTGCTCTGGCGTTAGCGGGCCGTCCGTTCCGTCCAGCAGCAATCTCGATAGCGAAAGGACTGATGTCACCGGTGTGCGGAACTCGTGACTGATATAGGAAATAAAGCGGCTTTTGAGTTCGCTCGCCCGCTGAAGCGAGCCAGCACGTTCTTCCAACTCCTGGTACAGCGCCAGTACGCCCCGGTTCGTCTCTTCCAGCCGGGCGTTCTGCCGCTCCAAATCAGCCAGAAGCGTGGCCCGGGTTTCGGCAAGCTCGCGGTTGGCTCGGCCTTCGGCCGCTTCGATCTTTCTCTGGTACAGTTCCTGGCGAACGCGAAGGTTCTCATCTTCGAACTGTTTGCGGCGGAGTTGCCCGCGGACACGGGCGTGCAGCACCGCCAGTTCGCTGGATTTGGGAATGAAGTCATCGGCACCGGCATTAAAGCTGGCGACCATCGCCTCGCGGTCTTCTCGCGCGGTCAGCATGATCACGGGCGTTGCGCGCCATTGCGGCGACGCTTTGATGCGCCGGCACGTTTCCACGCCTGACAGGCCTGGCATAACAAGGTCGAGCAAGACGCAATCTATCGCGGCAGCGGGCAGAAGCTCCAACACTTCCTCTCCGGAGCGCGCGAGGATGACATTATAGCCGGCGCCGCGGAGTTGCTCTGCAAGTTCGTTGAGATAGGTCGGGCTGTCGTCCACGGCAAGGATCGTCTTCGGCCCAAAGATGCTTTCACCCGCCGCCGGCGAGACAGACTCCGCGCCGGACCTGAGAATCGCGGCGAGGCGAGCGAGAATGACGTCGATGTCTTGCCCTTTGCGGACGAAGCCTTCCGCCCCGGCTTCCAGCGCGCCGATTTCGTCGGCGATGTCTTCCGAGGCCGTCAGAAGCAGACACGGGGTGCGGACCAGGACGGCATCTGACTTCATTCGGCGGATGACGGTCCGGCCGCTGATGCCCGGCAGCATGCCGTCTACAAGGATCGCGTCCGGTCGCATGTCGGCCGCTATCCGAAGTCCTTCCTCGCCGGTCTGCGCCACCAATGTCCGATAGCCGGCGATTTCGAGCGCCGCGGCGAACGTCTGGCAGAAGGTAGGCGAATCATCAATGACCAGCACGGTCGGTCGGGTTCGAGGTTCGGCTGACGTCCCACGCCTGTTCAGAAGCTGGTTGGCTCGGCTGAGCACGTAGGATGAATCGTAGGGCTTGCCGGTGTATTCGTCGGCGCCGGTGGAGAACCCGCGGACCCGATCGCGAACCTCGACCTCGGAGGAGAGCAGCATCACGGGGATTCCGCTGGTGCCGGTCCCGGACTTAAACTCCTTGAGCAGAGCGATGCCGTCGGCATCGGGCAGCAGCACGTCAAGCACGATGAGATCCCACGCCCGTCGCGCGACCTCTTGTCGCGCCGCCTCGGCGGTCTCACACCCGACCGCCACGTGTCCGGCGTCCTCGAACAGCTCTTTTAGATCCATCCGGATAGTCAGGCTGTCGTCGATGATAAGGATACGTCCCATACGTTTACTTCCCCTGGGTCAACTCCATCAATCGTCCGGCAATCCGGTCGAGTGGGAGAACTTCCTGGGCAGCCCCCAACTGCACGGCCTCTCGGGGCATTCCCCAGACAATGGAGCTAGCTTCATCCTGAGCCACGGTAAGACCGCCCGCCCGGCGCATCGCCAAGAGTCCCTGGGCTCCGTCCCGCCCCATTCCGGTGAGCAGGCAAGCGACGGCGGCGGCGCCCATCTCCTGCGCGACGGTTTCGAACAGAACGTCCACCGACGGTCGGCACGAGTGGCGCTCGGGCGCATCACTGAGCCACAGGCGACCGCCACGAAGAGCCATGTGCTGACCATGCGGCGCCATGATCACCTTGGCGTCACCCGGTTGCGGCATGGGCTGCCCATGTAAGACGGTTGAAACGCGTAACGGCGACAGGCCGTCCAGCCAGTCGGCCATGGCGAACCCGAACGGCTCGCCGATGTGGATCACCAGCAGCATCGGGAGCGGGAAACCCTCCAGTCCCCGGAGGATCTCCAGCACCGCGCCTGGTCCGCCCGTTGACGCGCCGACCGCCACGCATCGAAAAGCGGACGGGGCTGCGGTGACTTCAGCGACCCCGGGCAACGGCGGGCGCTTCAAGTGTTCGGCAAGCCGTGCCCGAAGATGTGTGATCACACGGATTCGTGACACGAGCCGCACGGTGGTGAGCAGTTTGCGTTCCCATTCAGCGGTGAGCTCATCGGCGCGCGGCTTTTCCAGCACGTCCACCGCGCCAGCGGCGAGCGCGTCGTACGTCTTGAACAGTTCGCCGCGGTTCGTCGAGGATGAGATGATCAGGATGGGCGTCGGACAGTACGCCATGATGTATTCGGTCGCCGTCAGACCGCTCATGACCGGCATCATCATGTCAAGGGTGATGACGTCCGGCCGAAGGCGCTCACACAGTTCGATTGCGGCTTTGCCATCTTCGGCCTCGCCCACCAGCTCCAAGTCCGAAGCGTTTCCAAGGACGTCTACCAGGTAGCGTCGCACGGTCAGGGAATCTTCTACGACTAACACGCGAGTTCTGCCCATGATTTACCCTACCCTACCAAGCGGCGGATGGTCTTGAGGAAAACGCCCTCTTCGAATTCGCCCTTCACGACGTAGGCCGCCGCCCCCACTGCCTCTCCCCGAGCGCGGTCCTCAGGCGCCCCACGAGACGTAACCAGTATCGCGGGCGTTCGCTGAAGGTCCAGGTCTGACTTGGCCTTGGCGATAAACTCGAACCCGCTCATACCTGGCATCTCGACGTCGACAATAAAAATCGCGTACGGCCGGCGCTTCGCTTTGGCCATCCCGTCTTCGCCTGACACGGCCAGGTCCACCTCGTATCCAGCGGTTTCCAGGATGCTCTGCTCGAGCATGCGCGTCGTCAGAGAGTCATCGATCACCAGCACGCACGGCTTGGCTTTGGCAGTGGCCGGCGCGATGCCTCCAGCGGATCGGCGAACAGCTACCACAAGAGTCGTCGGGTCCAACACGGTCACGGGATCTCCCGATTCGTCGAGGCACGCACCAAGGACAAGTTCGATGTCGTCAATCACTGCCGGAAGCGCCTTGAGGACTATGGTCTTCCTACCGCAGATCCGGTCAACGCTCAGCGCGACGCGCTCCTCACCGGCCTCAAGCACGATGACACCCCTTGCAGCCGATCCTGACGTGAGCGGCATCTTCGGGAATAACAGCCTGGCCAGCGGAACGATGGGCACCGGAGCGCCCTCGAAGAGAATGGAATCGCCGTCCGGAGTGTACGCGATCTCGCGGTCCCAAACTTGGAGGACTTTCCGAACCACAATGAATGGGAGGCATGTGCGATGGCCGGCGATTTCCACTTCAAGCACGGCCATCGATTCCAAGGAAACAGGCACCGTCACTTCGACGACAGTGCCGACGGAGGGCGTGCTCCGCATTTCGACGTTGCCTTCCAGCCGCTTGACTGTTTCCCGGACCACGTCTAATCCGATGCCGCGTCCCGCGTGCTCGGTGACTGTGCGGGCTGTAGTGATCCCGCCGCGAAAGAGCAGCCGCACCGCCTGCTCAGGCGTCAGCGACTCATTGTCATCGCCCGAGACCAATCCGCGATCCAGCGCCGCGCGGTGAATGCGACCGACATCAATCCCGCGACCGTCATCACGGCAAATGAAGTTTAGGCGGTTGCCTCGCCGCTCGACTGCCACCTCCACGCGACCTGCGACTGGTTTCTTGGCCGCGGCGCGTTCTTCGGGGGATTCAACGCCGTGCGAGACTGCGTTGCGGACCAGGTGCAGCAGGGCATCGCTGAGCCCTCGAAGCACATGTGCGTCCAGGCGGTTGTCCCCGCCTGTGGCTCGAAACTCGACCTGCTTTCCAAGCGAATCAGCCGCGTCACGTGCCACGCGTTCCAGCGACGGGAACAGCGAACTGGCCGGCAGCAGCCTCAACTTTCCTGCTCTATCTTGAAGCTGCAACAGCTCACGCGCGGTCTTTTCGACGAGAACCCGATCCAACGTACTCGCTTGTTGCCGCAATGCTCCGAGGTTGATGCCGACTTCCCAGATTCCGTAGAGCAGCAGATCCAGTTCGGCGACCTCGATGCGGACGATATCGAGGGCTTCGCTGGCCTGGTCACCGGTTCGCCCGGCGTCTGCGAGCGGACCCGAAGCGGCCTCGCCGCGGGCCTCGCCCGGCTCCGCCAACGACTTCAGGCGGGTGGAGATGGAATCGATCAGATGCAGCAGCCTATTGACGTTGTCCCGGTCCGTCGTGCTTTGCCCGTCGCGGGCCGCGACGAGGATCTCTTCGATCGAATGGCTTAGCTCCGAAATCTCCAGTTGACGCACAACCCGCGCCGCGCCCTTGAGCGTGTGAGCGTGACGCAGCAACCGGCTGACCAACTCCTGGTCGTCGCCGCGCTTTTCGAGGTCGAGCACGCCAGAGGACAATCCCTCCACGTGCTCGCGTGCCTCGATGCGGAAATATCGGTAAGGGTCTTTAGCCATGGCTCAGGCGGCCGCCCGCGGCTGGATCATTTTGGTCAGGTCGCGCGACAGACCTGTCAGTTCGCTGACCGTCTGAAGCACCTGGCTGGAACTGGCTTCCGACTCCTTGGCGGCCTGCGCGACGTCGGCGACCGCCACATTCACCTGTTCGACCGCGCTACTCTGTTGCTTGGTGCTCAATTCGATTTCTCGCGACGCTTCGGTTGTGGTACCCAAGAGGTTCGTGATCTGCTGGAATGCTACGGTGACATCGCCGAACTGCCGCGTCCCGGCGTCAACGGCCTTGGAACCGCTTTCGGTCGCCATCACCGTGGTGTGCACGGCGGCACGGATCTCCTCGACCAGCGAACGGATCTCCTTGGTTGAACCGCCCACGCGGTCGGCGAGGTTGCGAATCTCGTCCGCGACGGCCGAAAATCGCTTGCCCGACTCGCCAGCGCCGGCAGCCTCGATGGTGGCGTTGATCGCGAGGATGTTCGTCTGGTCGGCCAACTCGTTGATGATCTCGACGATACCGCCAATCTGTTGAGACTTTTTCCCGAGGTCGAGCATGTGCGTGACGATCGCATCCACTTGGAGGCGAATGGTGCCGAACTCCTGCTGCGCCCTTTTCACCGTGGCGTCGCCCTCGCCGGCCGCGGCTGCGGTGTCGCCGGCGATCTCCGCCACGCGCTGTGCGCTTTCGGCAATTTGCTTGGCGGTGAGGAGCAGCTCCTTGACCGTCGTCGAGATCTCATTCATCGCCGCAACCTGTTCCTTGGAACTGGTCGTCTGCTGGTTGGCCGCAGCCTGCAGCTCCGTCGCGGAGCTCTGGATGTGGCGCACCGCCGAGCCAATTTGTTTGCCGAGACTGCGGCTGAACAGGATTGCCATCAGCGCCGCCAGGACCGTGCCGGCCGCCGCAATGCCGACGACCGTTCGGATCGCGGCGGTGGCGGCGTCGGAAGCGGTGCGCTTTGCCGCCTCCATCCCTTGCTTCTGCAGTGCCACAAATTGATCGACCAATTGTCGCAGTTCACGGTTCTTCGGCATCACCTCCGAGTCGAACTGCTTCGTGATCGCCTCAGTTGCCACGTTCTGTTTTGCCGCCGCGATGATGTTCTCGATGGCGGATAGTTGAGCGGCGGAAACCTGCTCGATCTGATCGAGGATACGGCCTCCCACGGCGTCACTGAGGTGCGAACGGATTGCGTTGACCAGTTCCCGGAATTCAATCTTACACTGCTGGTGCTCGTCCAGGAATACTGGTTCCTTTGTCAGCAGGAACCCGCGGTTCGCGGCCATCCGCTCCATAATCGACGCGTTTAGGTTGGCCGCGCTGATCAGGTTGGTTGCGTTCTCAGCAATGATGCGCTCTTCGCTGGCGATGGTCGATTTCAAAGCGAAAATCGCTACCGCGGAGATGGCCAGCCCAACCGCCATGACTGCGGCAAAGGCCAGACCTAGTTTCCGTCCGAATGTCCACGTGCGTCCCATTAAATTATCTCCGTGTTGCATTGATGTCCTTTCGGGCAATGCTTTTCAGAATAGATCCGGTACTGATGACGTAGCACGTCTCAGGAACAATGCGGGCTACCTGAGCAATGTGAGTTGGTAACCGTTCTGCTACAGGAGAGGCGTGTAAATCCGACTCAGAAACCCGGACCGATTCGACGAATTCGTCGAAAGCCAACGCGACAGTGAGGTTCAACTGTTCGCACAGGACCAGTGAACTGTGCTCGCTTGGGCCGCCACCGAAGTCCAGGAGTACCGCCAAACTGTAAGTCGGAACGAGCTGGCCTCGGATTCCCACGATGCCGAGCAGCGCCGGGTCGGCCGAAGGGAGCGGGGTAACCTTGCGGCCGGGGAAAAGTCCGCGTAGCTCAGCGATTCTAAGCGCGTAGCGACGACCACAGATCCTGACCAAGAGCAGGTCGTCAGCAGGCGCGGTTGACGGAACGCGCGGCATCGAAAAGCTGCGATCGAACGATTCGCGCAGCTCACGGGCCTTTGCCGACGAATCGTTGTCGAGTCCGTTCAAGCTGCCCCCCCGCACGCACTAAGTTTTGACTGGCAGAGCTGGGCGAGGGACTCTCGGTGGAATCCTCCACCGAACAGGAGGATTCGAGATGCGTCCTCTTGCGACAACAGCGCCAATGCCCGGCGCAGCTCCCGCCGAGCTGTTTCGACATCACCGCTTCGCTGAGCCATGAGACCCAGATGCAGCCGCGGCATCGCAAAGTTCGGGTCAAGATAAATTGCGATCTGATCATGCTCGATCGCCGATTTCTTGTCGCCGTCATGCTCGCGGCACAGCGCCCGCAGGTAGTGCGCGCCGGCGTTCATCTCGTCGACGGCGAGCACCTGAACGCATACCTGTTCCGCCTCGCCGACCTTCCCGCCATTGGTCAGCACGACCGCGCGCAACAGGAGCACATCAGGGTCGGTCTCAGATTCGGGCGGGAGCGCCTGGAGGGCCTCGATTACATCGGAGAACCGCTCCTGGCTCAATAACTCCCTTGCCGGCGCCAGATCCCATCCGCGCGCCGCGGAGTTTCCAGAAAATGCTCCGGATAAACCATTGCCACTGTGTCTCCGCGCTTCCTGGGATTGTGACCTTTTTGCGAGGACGGCGATCCGTTGAGATGCCTTGCCGATAGCTCCGAACCAAAAGTCGTCAGATCCGTCTTTGAACTCGGGTTCTCTTGGCGGTGGCAGCTTGGCGCTCGACCTGCTCGTGGTGGTCAGCGTTCGAACGCGGGGTTCATCGGCGTGGCGACGCTGATAGTAAAATGCACCGTGAGTGTGGCGCAAATGGAATTCTTGCGAAACGCCGCGGAGGGTCTCGGAAGACCCCAGGAACAGGAATCCCCCGGGAGCCAGGGCACCAGCGATCCGCGCCACGACCGCCTGGATCGTCTCCCGCGCGAAATAGATCATGACGTTTCGGCAGAACACGAAGTCAAATGCGCCGCGCGTCCAGAAACTGCCGTCCTCGTCCAGCAAATTGCGCTCTTCAAACTTCACGGCGGCGCGAAGCGCGTCATCCAGCACGAACTCGCGGCCCTCGGTCCGGAAGTGACGCTGCGTCTGCTGCTCAGTGATGGCTCGCAATGACCATGCGGAGTACCTGCCCCGCCTCGCCTTCTCCAGCAGCACGGAGTTGATATCAATGCCGAGGATCTCGATGTCACGTGCAGCCGCTGGGCCGAAAGCGTCATGGACAATAGCGGCCACGGAATACGCCTCCTCACCCGAAGCGCATCCGGCCGACAGGATTCGCACTGGCTGCTGGCGACTTCTGTCCATCACACGATCGCGCAAAGCAGTCTCTGCGAACGCCTGAAGTTGTTCGGGATGCCGGTAGAAATACGTTTCGGGTACGGTCAGCTCCGCGGCGAGTTGGCGCAGCTCGGCACGGGCGTCGCTATCCGAGGAAAGCCGCTGCCAATACGCTTCAGGCTGAGAGCACCCGGTTTTGCGGAGGCGGTCGGTAAACACTTCAGCCAACTGGTCAAACGCATCCTGACCGAAATGCAGGCCCAAGGATGCCGCCACAAATTCGCGGAAGCGGGCGATGTCATGAGTGGGGATATGTTTCATCCGCCCACCGTCTTATTCGACAGCGCCTCGCAAAGGTCATCCGGAAGGAGCAGGCCAACCCTCAAGACAAAGAGCAATTCGCCATCGAGCGCAGCAATGGCTTCGACGAGCTCCCCAGGGGCGTCTCGAAGGAGCGGCGGCGCATGCCTCAGTGATTGGCCCTGCAGGTTGTAAATACCGATGACGGATTCGACCGCAACCGCCACCTTTCTTTCGCCGACGCAAAGGACAACGAAGCGTGTCGCTTCGCCGGCGCCCTCGATCCCCAGGATCGCAGCCAAATCAACCACTGGGATGGGTGATGCGCGAATAACTGCAACGCCCTTTACGAATGCGGGCGCGCCTGAAATCGCTTCGATGGGCAGCGGCCGGGTCACCTCGGCAATGCTGTGAAGGGGTAGGCCCGCGCGGACGTTGTCATGGACCCGCACGAGCAGGAACCGCCCCGTCTGCACCTGTTCTGCAACTTCCATGGCGACTCCGTTGCCGACACCTTGGCATCGTCCGGCATCCGTTCCCCATCCGATTATCGGCCGTAACCATCGGCTCTCTTCACCCAAATCCCAGACCGATTCTGTTCCTCCGGCCGAAGCACCCGATTCAAGCCAGTCCAGACGTGGGCGAGCCTGAATTGGAGCGATCTAAACTGGACGCATCGGGTTGCGATACCCCCAAGGAGCTAAATGTGCTAATGACAGTTGCCGATGGTCCCTTTGGGAGATTTATGATTTATGCAAAATGACGAAGCCGGCTTGCCTCAGGTGTTGGTCGTCGACGATAATCCGGCGAAACTCTACGTCATTGCGCAGATCCTGCGCGCGGGCGGTTTTGCGGTCACCGAAGCCAGTTGCGGCGCCGACGGCCTAACGCTCGCCGAAATGCAGCCGGACGTGATCGTTCTAGACGTTGACCTACCCGACATTGGTGGGTTCGAAGTATGCCGCAGGATCAAGGCCGGGGCTGCTACGTCGCGCATCCCGGTTCTTCATATCTCGGGGAAGTTCATCGGCGGCGGCGACAAGGCGGGCGGGCTTGAGGGCGGCGCCGACGGCTATCTGACGGAACCCGTGGAACCCCGCGAACTCCGTGCTGCGGTCGCGGCGATGCTTCGGATTCGCAAGGCCGAAGCCGCGTTGATTCGCGCCAACCAGGCGTTGCGCGACGACATCACCGAGCGCAAGCGGACCGAGGAGGCCTTACGCGAGAGCGAGGGACGGCTGCGGGCGATCGTCGAGACTGCGGTCGATGGCATCATCACCATCGACGAGCGGGGAAACGTCACGTCGTTCAATCCCGCCGCAGTGTGCCTCTTCGGCTACAAGCCCGAAGAGGTCACCGGCAAGAACGTCAACCTGTTGATGCCCACGCCCTATCACGAGGAGCACGACGGCTACCTTAACAACTACCTCACCACCGGGACAAAGAAGGTCATCGGCATCGGCCGCGAGGTCATCGGCCGGCGGAAGGACGGCTCGCAGTTCCCGATAGACTTGGCGGTCAGCGAGACGTTGCTCGGCGACCGGCGCATCTTCACCGGGATCGTCCGCGACATCAGCGAGCGCAATCGCGTCGGCCGCGAGTTGGCGATGGCGAAGGAGCGGCTTCAACTCGCGCTTCAGGCATCGCTCATGGGCACGTGGGACTGGGACATTCGCACAGGCCGCATCCTCTGGGACGAGACGACACACGCCGTGTTCGGCATCGTGCCAGGTTCTTTCGGCGGAACGTTCGACGATTTCCACCGGCTGGTTCACTCCGACGATCACGCAGAACTGGAGCGGGCTATCGCGCGGGCATTAGCGGGGGATGGACGGTACGAGCAGACCTTTTGCGTCATCTGGCCGGACGGAACCGTTCACTCAGTTGCGGCCGTCGGCCGCGCAACTCGTGACAGCAGCGGCAAGCCAGTTCGATTGACCGGCATATTGAGGGACATCACCGACGAGAAGGGGGGCCAGGACGAATTGATCCGCGCCAAAGCCGCTGCCGAGGTCGCCAATCGGTCCAAGAGCGAGTTCCTCGCCCACATGAGCCACGAAATCCGCACACCACTCAATGGCGTGGTGGGGATGGTCGATTTGCTGCTCGACACGAAGCTGACGAGTCAGCAGCAGCGTTACGCGCAACTGGCCAAATCCTCGGGCGAATCCCTGGCGACTCTGCTGAACGACATTCTTGACTTCTCCAAGATCGAAGCCGGCAAGCTCGAGCTTGAGTCCATCAACTTCAACCTGCGCAAGGTCATCGAGAATGTGGTGGAAATTCTCTCGCAACGCGCCTCACACAAAGGCCTGGAAATGGCCTGCCACGTCCAACCCACCGTGCCCTCGCTGGTGCGTGGCGACCCCGACCGCCTTCGGCAGATCCTCCGTAACCTCGTGAGCAATGCGGTGAAGTTCACCGAAACCGGCGGCATCGCGGTGTGCGTTACCCTGGAGGACCAAACGCAGTCCCATGTGCAAATCCGTATCGCGGTCACCGACACAGGAATTGGGATTCCCAAGGAGCGGATGGATCGGCTCTTCAAGTCGTTCTCCCAGGTGGACGCCTCAACGACGCGCAACTACGGCGGCACTGGATTGGGTCTTGCTATCTCCAAGCAACTTGCCGAGCTGATGGGCGGGCAAATTGGTGCCGAGAGTCAGGCGGAAGAAGGCTCCGCCTTCTGGTTCACCGTGCGCCTGGAAGAGCAGTTGGAGCAGCAATTTGTGCGTCCCAATCCTGCGAAAATTGGGGGGCTTAGAGTGCTGGCGGTGGACGACAATCCCACCAGCCGAGAGATTCTACGTAAACAAATTGAGAGTTGGGGTCTGGATGCCGCCGCCGCTCGGGACGGGCAACATGCACTGAAAATCCTTGACGAGGCGGCGTACTCGGGGATGCCCTACAACGTCGTGATTATCGACAGTGACATGCCAGGCATGGATGGCATCGAGCTTGCCAGGACGATCAAGGCCAACCCTGCCTTGAACGAGACGATTTTGATAATCCTTCTCACACTCGAAACCGAAGTGGACCCCGCTCGGCTTCGGGAGATGGGCTTCGCCGGCTATATGACCAAGCCGGTGCGGCAATCGCAACTTTTCGACGGAATTATGAACGCCATCGCCGCTGGCTCCGTCGAACCGGGACTTTCGGCGGTTACATCCCAAACCCCAACTCAGGTTGAGCCGACGGTTGTGGTCGCGACACGGGGCATCCGCGTTCTTCTGGCAGAAGATAATAAGGTGAATCAAATCGTCGCCGGCGAGATTCTCTCCAAATCGGGTTACCTCTATGACGTGGTCGGCAATGGTTCTCAGGCTTTGGAAGCCCTGCAAAACAAACGCTACGACGTGATCCTTATGGATTGCCAGATGCCGACGATGGATGGATTTGAAGCGACGCGCGCTATCCGGCAGAACGAAGCGGGCGGTCGTCATGTGCCGATCATCGCGTTGACCGCCAACGCCATCAAGGGCGATCGGGAGCGATGCCTGGAAGCCGGCATGGACGCTTATTGCAGCAAACCGGTGAAGGCTCGGCAGTTGGTAGAAGCCATCGAGTCTCTCCTGCCGGCCCCCGTCGCGGGAACCGAAACAGCGTCGCAGCCGACCACGACTGATGCCGTCCCTACGATGCAGGCAACGACGGTACAAGACATGGCCCATCCATTTGACCTCAACGTGCTCCTCGAACTTTGTATGAGCAATGTGGCGATTGTGGGTCAGGTTTTTGCAGAGTTCGAGGCGCAAGCCGCCACCGATGTTGAGCGCCTTCAGCAAAGCCTCGCCAATGCCGACGGCGCAGCGTGCGCACGCATCGCCCACTCCCTCAAGGGTGCGGCCGGAATCCTCTCCGCCCACGCATTGAGCCAGATTGCATCGCAACTGGAACAAATGGGCCGAACTTGTGAGCTCGACCAAGCGGCCGAATGCTTGGAGCGATTGCGTCGAGAAATCAGGCGGTGCGTCGAATATATTCCAGAGATGAAAGAAAAGATGTCCGATAAAGCATCGTGACTCAGACAGTCCCTTTCAGGGGGAGTGATTCCATGAAAGTCTTGATAGTTGACGACAACCGGCTGGCCCTGACAGTCCTTAAACACGCCCTAAGCGAAGGCGGGTACGAGGTCGAGACCGCAAACGACGGGCTCGCCGCACTCGATATCATTCGGCGCGGTGAATGCCGACTCGTCATCACCGACTGGGAGATGCCAGAAATGTCCGGGTCAGAGTTATGTAGGGCAATCCGATCGGAGGGCCTGGAAAGCTATGTCTACGTCATTCTGCTCACCAGCCACGACACACCCGAGCAGAAGGTCGCCGGCTTATCGGCGGGGGCGGATGATTTCGTCTCGAAGCCCTTCAATTCCGCGGAACTCCTGGCCCGAGTTGGCACTGGCGCGCGCGTGCTATCATTGGAAACCCGCGACGTAACCATTTTCGCGATGGCCAAGCTGGCTGAGAGCCGCGACCCCGAGACTGGAGCGCACTTGGAGCGCGTGCGAAGTTACTCGATGACCTTGGCGCAACACTTATCGGGCGTGGAAAAGTTCCGCAACAGCATCGACCGGGAATATATCCGGCTGATCTATCTCACCAGTCCGCTGCACGACATCGGCAAGGTAGGCATCCCCGACAGTGTATTGCTTAAACCGGGTCGGCTCAGCGACCGGGAATTTGAGATCATGAAGGAGCACGCGACCATCGGCGCTCAGACGCTCGACGCGGCAATACGTCAATTCCCCGGCGTCAAGTTCCTGGAAATGGCGCGAGACATTGTCGCCTCTCATCACGAGCGATTCGACGGGACGGGTTACCCGGCGAAACTTGCAGGGGGAAAAATCCCCTTGTGCGGGCGCATCGTCGCTTTGGCTGACGTATACGACGCGCTGACGAGCAAGCGCGTTTACAAGGATGCCTTCGGCCACGACATTGCCAAGTCGATCATTCTTAAGGAAGTCGGCTCTCACTTTGACCCTGATGTCGTTGACGCATTCATCCAAACCGAAGCCAAATTCCTCGCCATCCTCGATCGGCGCGACGAAGGTCGCTTGGCTGCTTAACCGGTGGTCGCTACAACACAGATTCCGTCCCAACATTCCTTTCTTGAAGGGCCGGCCGTTCGCCGGGCCTGCGCATTTTCATCACCAAGCGGACACGCCGCGAGCGCGGGTGGTGATCGACGTGCATTCCCACCCCTTTGGCCCATCGCCCCATCTCTGGTTTTCCGGGACCGACGACCGGCACGAACGCATCATGGGGTCGTATATTTACAATCGCCTTGCTGTACACCACCGAGCGGTTGCGATTCTCATGCACCAACCGCGACAATATCCGTACCTCTGCTAAAGGGCTTTCCGATGCCGAGAATGCCGAAGCCGTCGGTCGGCTGTCGGAAAACCAGAACAAAGGAACAAGATGACACCGAGCAAAACTCCCCAATTAGCCGATCGGACGGCGAAGCAACCCGCGAAGCCGAAAGCCGATCCGAATGACAAAAAACTGATCACCGACGAGCGCGCGCGGCGGGAAAAGTTAGAGAAAATGCACACGCTGCTCATCGGCTACCACGTCTATAGGCGGCAATTGAACCAAGGCATCGCCACCGACATGGACGATACCGCGATCAGTTATGTCTTGGACACGATGTCGAGAATGAACACCCGCGACCCCTTCGAGGAAATGCTTGTGATACAGGCACTTTGGAGCCATGCGCGCCTTGCCCGGCTGCACGGCATCGCGAATCAGCAAACGAATCCGGATCACCTTCAAATCGTACACGCCGCGTGCGACGGAGCCGCCAACACGTTCAGGCGGCAAATGCTCGCCCTGGCCGAATACCGCCAACCCCGCAAGAGTGGAGACAGCTTCACGGCGATCAAGCAAGCCAACTTCGCCCAGCAGCAGGTCGTACAGAATGGAGAAAATGGAAAACTGCCAAAACCGAAACCGTCAAACGAACAAGGATCGAAACCCGCCGCGCCCAAGGCGCTACCGGCTCACGACGTCGGGACTGGAATCCCTTCGGGAGAGCGCCCGGCGGGTGAAACCGTGGGAGCGATCGACCGGGCCGAAGACGCTGGAAGGTAAGACACGCTCGAAAGTGAATGCGAGCAAACATGGGTTTCGGAGCGCGAAAGAGATTGATGCCCGACGTGAATCCATGATGTTGCTCCGGATCTTTCGGCATGAAGCGAACGCCGAAGAGTCGCACGTTACCGAACCGGACGGAGCCGGAACGCCAGCCGGGTGGCTGGAACGGATCGCGACTGAACTCGGCGGAATTATGTGAATAAGGCGAAATGGGGCAATTATATATTTGCGTCACCACTACATATGTCGATGCGTAGATTGCTTCTGTGCGTCCGATAACCACTGTCGGCCCGCGCTGGGATGAAGTCCACGATTCCAGTCTGACGATAGCCCCTTCTTAGTGAAAGCCAAACCCTCCGCACTCGTGGATACGCGCGTCATCCATTGCGGCGACATCAAGCCGCTTCGTGTGGCGGTATGCTCGACGACGACTAGTGCATTGTCATGCTTCCAAATGCGGGTAAAACTCTAGTGATTTACCCCAAAATCATTGCGTGACAATGCACTAGCTTGTGTATCAGCTTGCGTCGTGCCGTTATTTCTTCTTGGCGCAGTTGCTTCTGTTCTTTGGCGATTGACGCCTCAACCGCCGCCTTCAGCACGCTGGCGATGACTCGGAGTGGGGCACCAGCCGCGTCATCGCCGCCATCACCGCAATGCTCGCTAACACCATCAGCCGTGTATTCATCGCTTTCCCTTGCAAAGACTTCGTTCATTCTTACACGGGCGGGATGCGTGATCGCGGAGAATTGTCTGTTGTCCGGAACCGTGTCGACCATCGCGATGCTGAAGGGGGTCGAAGGAACCGCGTGGCTGAAGAGCCTGGACGTTTCATGCGCGTGGATGGATTCGGATAGTCGCGGCGGCCAAATGCGTTGGCGGTTCGATCGTCTGCCGAGTTCTCGGGCTGCTTAAGCTAGAGCAGTTTTCAAGTTGGTGGATCGGCCAAAGTCACTCAAAGACTTTTATTCCTTCAGGGTTGCTTCCCTTATGCGGTACAGCAAGTTGAAAACTGCTCTAAGTTGGCATGCAAAGCGGTTCAGAATGCTGACCGCCTCGTCGAACCATTGCTTTCCAGCAGCCCACTGCGTCTTATAACCCTTGCAACATTTTGTTTCTGGAGAACCGTGGGACTGTAACCGATGTGATAGGTGTTCCTTTCGAGAAAGATCGGCACTTTTTGGAGAAGGTTATGTCCATATCCTCTGTTGGTTTCAGTTCGCAGGCGGCACAAATTGCAGCGCTGGCCAAGAGCCAGTCCAAACCCACCACTGCGACCACGACCGCGAAGCCTAAAGACGCGGATGGCGACAATGACGGCACCACCACGGCTCAGGCCGCGGCATACAAGAATGGTTCCGCGGTCGATGTAAACGGTTGAGCCTATGCTCGGAAATGCGACCCACGCCCAGCGAACGGCACGAAAGAATTTTCGAACGTCGCCAACCAGTAAATCGGGGACTTCGTGCGCAGCGAAATGGCCGCCGCGATCGAACTCTGTCCAGTGAACGATGTTGTTCTCCCTTTGTGCCCAGCGTCGAATCGTTACAGACCGTAGAATCGTTCAGGTACGCTTTCAGCAGGCGGAACCGTCGGAGGTGCGGGATTCCGTAGCCACTTGGATCATGGGCAGCATGATCACGCGGCTGCCATTTCCGATGTGTCCGAACGCGAAGCGTGCGGCATTTGTGTGGAAACATCAAACGAAGACTTTTCGCTGCTCTTCGGATAACGGGACCCCCCGGCGGATCGCACCATCGCCGCCGCCAGTATGCGCGCGTTGATCGCCTCCTCGGCATCATCGGGCATCGGATCGCGCAGCGGCGTCTGATACATCTTTAATGTGACCGCCGGCCAGTCGATTTCCCGCAGCCGCCGCAGCGCCTCCCACAGTTGCAGCCCCAAGTGCCGATACCGCCGCGCCACCTCCCCCATCAATTCCCCATCCGAAAGCAGCGATACTGACTCAGCGGCACGAGCAGCCGGCGGCGGAGCCGACCGACTTCCTCAAGGAAGTCCGCCGGCTATGGCGATCGCGCCGGCGCCCGAAGTTGTCGGAATGTTACCGCCAGGCGAAAGCCACGGCGGATCGTGAGGGCTGGAAAGCGACCAGCCGCCAGACCGCCCAACGATTCGTCGGCCCCCGCCTGGCCGAGCCGTCATCGACCTTCCGTCGTTCCGGATCGGGAAATACCCGGTCACGAACTTGGAGTACCGGCAGTTTCTCTTCCATACCAGCTATCCGGAGTTGCCGCGCTCGTGGGAGTTCGGGCGCTACCCTCACGAGAAGGCGAACCACCCTGTTTATACGGTGTCGGAACGCGCCGCCGAGGCCTATACGAAATGGCTTTCTGCGCAGACACACAGGCGGTTCCGTTTGCCGAAGGAAGGAGTTGCTGTTGGACGCCAGGAGCCGCGGACTGGTCGATGCGCCCAAGCTCGCCACCGGCGACGGGGCGCTGGGATTCTGGAAGGCGCTTCAGCAGGTTTATCCCTCCACCGCGGTTCAACGCTGCTGGGTGCATAAGACGGCCAACGTCCTCGACAAGCTGCCAAAAAGCCAGCAGCCCTCGGCCTAATCGATGCTGCACGAGGTTTGGATGAGTGCAACAAAAGAAGATGCAACCAAGGCGTTCGACAAGTTCATCGCCGCCCATCTGGCCAAATATCCCAAGGCGGCCGAGTGCCTGCAAAAAGACCGGGAGAACCTGCTGGCGTTCTACGACTTCCCCGCCGAGCACTGGGGGCATCTGCGAACCAGCAACCCGATCGAGAGCACCTTCGCGACCGTGCGCCTGCGAACGTGCAAGACCAAAGGCGCCGGCAGCCGGGCGGCCTGCCTGGCGATGGCTTTCAAGCTGGTGGAGAGCCCCCAAAAAGCACTGGCGAAAACTCAACGGCAGCAAGTTAATGCCAGAGGTGATCGCCGGCGTGATCTTCAAAGATGGAGTGAAACTTGCCGCTTGAGGTCAGCGGCCATCCACAACATTTGACAATAGCTCATACGGTCTTTGCGATGAAGTGATTCAGATTCTTGGGGTAAATCCAACCGACCTGATGATTCTTCGAGAAATCGACGAACACATTAGCGAACACGCTGGGCGGCAGACGTTCACGGCGAAGCAATTGAAGAGGTGCCGTAAATTCTGCGAAGGTCTTGAGCGAATCGCCTCGCCCTACTCGGACATCCGCGAAGCCGAAGTCCTTCAAAAGAAACACCACGAAATCAGGCACAATGGGCGATGCCTGACACTGGACGGCGGAGAAGCACAACTATTTGCTGCAAACGCGGCAGATGCCGGATTTTAGAATCTGGACCGCCGATTCAAGATCGTTAATTGCACTTTATCGCTGGCCTGATTGTGAGAGAATTCATCGACGACTTATAGGAAAGGTCTACTGTCGAAAGCGAATCCTTCGAGAATTGATTAAATCGCTCGGCTTTGAGGCGGTGTCTGCGAGGGTCGTCGGCGAGAGTGGTCCGATTGGGACGGCGTTCGATGCCGGGAAGGCTCGTTGTGTCTACTGCCTCGAATCGGCCGAGGCGGAATTGCAGATGGCGTGCGGGGGTCTGCTGGTGGCGTGAATCGCTATCTCGGCTTCTTGCCGCGCCTCTTCGCCCTCCGATACTTTTCAATTGACGCCTCCACGCCGCGGTAACGGACACGGCGATGGTTGAGTCGTCCCTTGATCCATCCGATGCCGCCCCTACGATCTGGTTCTATGAGCGAGAAACGCGAGCCAAGGACATTTGATTTCGCGAGCGACCCTGAGGTGGTGAAGGTCTTCACCGACGTGATGCACGTGCTGATGACTGAATCAGACCGTGGCGCCGTCCTGGTTGGCCTCTCGGTTGTCGATCAGCACTTGCGGAAGCTGTTCGAGCATGGCCTGCCCAGCGATATGGCAACGTCGAATGCCAAGAAACGGCTGCTTGATTATCCCGGCCCGTTGAGCGGTGTGGCCGCGAAGGCCGACGTGGCGCGTGCGACAAACCGAATCGGAGCGGACGTTCATCAGGCAATCAATCGGCTCCGTCAGCTTCGCAACGTGGTGGCGCATGAGCCGGATGCGTTCCGGTTAGATCAACATCGTGACGTGATCCACGCAATGAGTCAGTTAGGCGATTCAATGCCGGAGTTCATTGAGATGTCGGCGCAGATAACGATCTCGAATGACGTGGTGGAGCGATTGAAGAATATGACGATTTCGATGCCGGACGAAGAGCCGAAGCACCCGTTCAAGACCGCTCAGGAAATAATGGAGCACGCGCAATCGCGGCCAGACCTGATGGAGACGCTCAAGGAGAAGGTGCTGCGCATGCAGTTCGGACTGGCCGTCGGTTATATCTGCGGGTTGATGGCGGCGTACCGGGAGATGCCATTCGGACCACATCGGACGTCATCGAAGGGTTCTTGATTCTGGATCGGAAATCGGCGCGATCAGCGAATGAGAAAGCTGTCGACAATCATGCGAACAAGGTTATAGGCGCTGCCGTGACGCTCGGAACCGCTGCGCTCCATCATCTGTCGCCATTCCGGGAACTTGAGCGGCGGCAGGATCGGCAGGTGAACCGTCCTCAATTCGCCAAGCCGCTCCGTCGGCTCCGTTTTTTCCCAGCGCGGCCGAAGTCGTATCCCCGATCAACTGCTTGTAAGTGATTCGCGTATCCGTGGCCGCACCGACCGGCGGGCGGGCTTTGTCGCCATCCCGACCCTCCGGTGGAACGGTGGCAACGGAAGCCCGGCGGACGCCCGTATCGGAAGCGATACGCGGGTCTGCGTCGCCAGATAGCCCGCTCCAACCGCCTGCACCCCATCAAGGACCGCGAAGCGATAGACGCGCTCCTGCCCCAAGCGCTGGCCTTGGCGAAGCAGTTGCACCGCCAGCGCCCCAAGTACAAGTACCGGAACATGGAGATTACCGACAACGGGGTAACGGGCTACTGGACGACCGCCGGCCCCACGATGTAGCGGGGATTGAAACGCCTAAGAATGTGGCGTTATCTATGCGCACCATGATCGTCCGGAAGATTACAAGCGTGGATTGAATTCGGCCGCAGCATTCCACTTGGGCGCAATTTATGCAGATGCGTTCGCAACAGCCATGCGTGGGTTCTACCCAGCCGCCAGCCAACAAGGAGAGTCCCATGTCCCGCATGTCAGAATCAAGTTTGACCAACCAGTCCTCCGACAACTCTCCGCCCCCTCTGCCGCCCCAGCCCTTAGTGACAGTTCAGGTGATCCCGTCGCCTGATCGCGGAAGAGCGCAGCGGGTGGTGATGCTTTCTCGCGCGTTGATCGAGGCAGGCCAGCGCGCCTCCGAGAGCGATAGCGAGCCATCCCGATAGGCTTAGGTCGCCGTAAACTGCGCCTCAATTCCAAGTTCGTGAAACGCGCTGATGAGGCAGCACAGGTTATGGCAAAGGATTTTGCACAACACTTCATTCTTCATCGCCACGTCTGTCTTGCTTCGCACGCTGTCGCCGAACTTCGTCTTAATCATCATCACGGTCGTTTCGACGTTTGACCGCTTGTGGTTGTCGCATGGCGGAACGCTTCGGCCCAGAACAACAATGTCTACCGGCTCGGTATTGCGGGGAACCGGATTTGCGGACTCATCAGGCAATGAAAGAAATATGTAAGCATCAGAGAAGACTGGCAGCAAGCACGTTGAGATCGTCCATTTCCTTGAGGCCCTGAAGAAATTCGAGCACACGCTTCCTGCCCGTCTTAATCCATTTAGATGGATTGCGAAGAACCGGATCGGCCGCGATGAATGCGTCGACTTTGGAGCTGATCAGTTTTGCCAAGCTCGCGACTTTGCGGTGATTCGCGTTTGAGGCCGAATATCCGGGGATCACCTGCCAGGGCCGCGCATGGAAGTGACGATTGCCAAATTTGCCTTCCGGGACATATGGGTCGATGGTTCGTGCGACCGCCTGGCTGTTGAGCACACCGGCGAGGTAGTACGCAGCATCTTCCGATGGGGCGACATACCAGTAAAGCGTCTGGTCGATCACGATGTCAGTATGCTGAGTGGAAAGCCTAAGAACCGCGGCAGCTGCGTTGGAACCACTCGCGGGATGGACGACAAGAAAACCCTCATCAGGCAGGCGCTGATTGGTCAGCTTGTTACGGGTGTTGAGGTAACCGCGGAATGTATTGTCCTTCTCTTCCACGTACTTCCGATCAATCGCGCGGACTCGCTTTGCGGTGTCGCGAAAACCGTCGGCCTGAATGTCTGTGTCATCCACGAATGACAGGCTTCCATCCGTTTGTCGTGCGACGGGAACAGCAATCGGCGGTAAATTGGCGTCGATTGCGAAGGGCACGACGCTCAGCGACTGGAGCATTCGGAACAGGAATTGTGGCGCGACGAACCCGTCGAAATTCGCGGTCTTGAATTCCTTTGCCGCAGCGACGACATATCCCTCCGGATCATCGGGTTTGGGAGTGCGTACTTTGTATTCTTCGCCATGATCATCCAAGACCGTGACCGCAATGGCCCGTCGCGGCATCAGGTCCGCACCTTGCTGCGGCTCCGCGTGGTCTGGCGCGACTGGGAGGGTTCCGCCAGAACCATTAGCGCCGACCGCCCATGCCGTGCGTCGCCCGGGAGCGCCGCCCGAAAACGTCGCGGCTGTCAGTCCGCTTTCGCCTGCGAGATAGCCTTTTGTGCTGGCGCGCCCGACTGATTCGACATCGTGGAGTTTTGATCCGACGACGACGGCGCCGGGAATCTTAAATGTCTCATTGTCGATGACCCAGAATTCGTCAATTCTGAGCGGTACCGGGCGATCAGAACGCAGATACGCCCGATTGCGGAATGGTTCATGGTGATCGCCGTTGAGAATCGTCGCTGGAACAATCACGCCTACGACGCCGCCTGCCTTCAAATACCGGTCGACCGCGTACATCAAGAATGTCGTGGCGATTTCCAAATGAAGAAATGATTGTGCTTGCGGCTTTAGGCCGTAACTCTGGGTCCGCGTCGTGATTCTTTCCTTGTAAGGGTTGTTGCGAATCCGGCTGAGGGCGAGCCACGGTGGATTTGAAACGATCCCGTTGAATTGACCGGCGAGCAAACTTGGCCGGTATGTGTTCTTGAGGACGAAAGCCCAGATTCCGTTTCGTCCGTCCACCGCGATCTCAGCCATCCGCCGCGCGAGTTTATGTAAACCGATGCATGCCTTCGTATGTATATCCGTGCTGAGTGAAACGCCTGCGGCAGTCAGGGCGGCTTCAAGTCGTCTCGCCGCCAATTCCGCAGTGATGTGGTCAAGACTTTTGATTTCATCAGCCTGAATCGCGTTGTCGTAGGCCCAGTCAATCAAATCATCGAAGACCCGGCGGAACTCGGGCTCAATCAAGACGGCTGGAAGCTTGACGATCTTCCCATCGAGCTCAACGCTAATCTCCCCGTCGCCTTCGGCGCGTGGAAACCCTTTCGCGGTGGGTGTCACTACGAAGAGTGAGTCGGCGTGGTAAATGGGAATATTTACGATCTTGGAGGCGGTCAGGAGCAAATCTTTAGCGGTCATCACCCACGTCGTTTTGGCGAATGTGACGGCAAGAGGGTCAACATCAAACCCGGTGACTGCTTCTATTATTTGCGCAAGGGTTGCTGTGGGATGGCGCGAGCGATAGGCGTTGATGACCTCGCACATGATCGATCCCGATCCGCAGCACATGTCTGCAAATTGCGGCTGTTCATCTTTGGCGAGGGCGTCAAGGCATCGCTCAGCAATCTGGCGGCCTAACCAGGAGGGGGTATTTGCCTGCCCAAGCAGGTGGCGCTGTGTTTCTTCCGCCAACTGACCGATTAGAGGCCCGAATAGCTCGGTCTTGGGTGTTTCGCGGTAGTTGTAGGCCGCAAGATCACGCTGGAGCTTGCGGACGACGGCCAGGACCATCTTCATGTGCGCCTTGCGGGCGATCCAACCAAAATAGTCCCGTTCGACGAAATTGCCGAGTCGAAACTGGTCATGGAAGAACGCGCCCGCAACAATCGTCTCAAGCTCGATGTCATCGCTGCGTAAAGCGTGGCCCACGAGAACATTCGCGGCCAACAGACGAGCCAAAAGGCAGAAATAAAGTTCCGCGGCATAGTGCGAGGCGCGGAAGTCCATGCCACCACTCTCAAGATGGTCGATGAAGCGCGACCAGAGCGAAGTGGCGACGGCGGCGGAAGTGTCGGAAAGTACAGCACCGTCGACGATGTTTTTGAGGTCAGGCTGTAAAGAAGCGAAGCTCCCGCTGCGAAACCCGAAGTCTGTCGCCAGATGACTGGCGGTCAATTCGCGTGATTCTTCACGCGCAAGATGTGCGCGTAGGAATGCCGTGTAATTGGATTCATCGCCGGTGGCTAACCGAGTTGTGTCGATGTGATCGACCGGCTTGCCAAGCTGAATATCGGCTTCGGTTACGAGCGAAGTATCACCCGCCCTGGTGCAAACAGGTTCAAATACCTCCCACTCGACAAAATCGCTGAGGACGGCGCGAATCTGATTGACAGGGGTGCCGGCAACGATCATCGCGGCAGTGTATTTACGGAGCTGTCCCAGACCCACATTCCGTATGCTGGCGACGCGAATATCCTTTTCGTATTCGAGTGCGGTTGCCCGCACAAGTGTATCCACAAATCCTACCGATCGGCGGCCGGTTGATGTTCGTCCCGTGGCGACGGCGGCCTCGGCACCCTCAATGAAATGATCGACCCATGCTTCGCCGGGGAAAACAGGTCGTAGATAGGAGACGAACTCCTCGCGAAGCATTTTCTCCTTTTTCTTATTCTCGCGGTGGGTCTGGCACCGCCGGATCAAGTCGAGAACGGGATCAGGCACGGGCTCCCCCTTTCCGTAATCGTTGTTGACGAAATGTGTCTAGAAGGGACGCAACGGTGGCGACGGTGGCGCTGACGATGCTCGATTGAGCGTCACCGAGAATGGCCGCCACCACGAGCTCGTCGATAGCATTTATCGCGTCGTTCCGATCCGCTGCTGGGCCTGCAATCAATGCCTGACCCAGTCGCCCAAGTTGGTTCCAAGCGGATGGTGACGGAAGCGGGATGGGCAGGCTCCGAAGATGCGTGGCCTCAAGCTTGAGAGCACCACCGCCCATGGGCGAGCCGGATGCCTCGCAACAGGCGCGAACCCAACTGGAGTTTAATATGGCAAGGAGTGCCTCGGTCGTCGGCGCTGCGCCGCGTTTGTAAATAGTGCAGAAATTCGCGTCTACAAGTATGGGCTCCGGTGCGTTACCGACAAAAAACGGTGTGCCATCGTTGACCCGAGGAACGAATGCGAACGGGAGATGCCGAGGAGCAAAATCGGGGAGCATGTACCATCTTCGTGGCACTCCATCACCGTTAGTTCGTTCGTTTGGAGCCACTGCCGAGAGCCGAGGGATGAGCATGCGCTGCCCCTCGCGCCCCATTAGGGTCGTTGCCGCCCTCCGGACGTAATCGGCCAAAGGCGCCGGCATTCTGTGCGTATTGGGAGCGGAAAACAGATCGTTCTGAAAGGCGCGATGATCTTCCAGCATAAACCAGTGTCGCAAATCAAGGACCCGGCCGCAAAGTGATTCCGCACGCACGATACAGCCGGAAACTTCAGACTGACGGCGAAGCACAGGACGCAGAACGGCTCGCGGAACGAGAAACTCTAAGCGTTCGAAGATATGACCTGTGCGCACCGTTGCGAAAGCCGGGCCTGAAGGGAGTGGCAGTTCATCAACGTAGAAGAACGCGTTACAGCCGGTCCGTAACCCTTGGCCGATCTCGACTCCGAGGGTGGTGAGACTGATCAGATTAAGGCGAGTCGGGAGACTGACAGCATAGGCAAGTGCTGAGGGAATCATTGATCGCACATCCACGCTCGCGGTAGACACCGAAGCGGAGCGGTCCGGTTCCAGTTTCTTCGCCCAAGAATCGGAACGTACAGCAGTAAGAACCCGATGGCGCTCATGAGCAACGCTCTCGTTACGCGCGGCGAGCAGAGGGTTTGATGCCGCACCTGTGGCTGCCCAGGATGCAAATGCAGCCTCCGGGTCAACCCCTGGAAAGGCGGCGCCTACAAGGCTGGCGCCAGGTATGCCTGCATCGGCGGGGATGCCGATCCGGAGAATGGAATGGCCGGCGTCCTTGCGATTGTGCAGAGGAATGGATGCCTCTTCGGGTGAGAGGCGGCGTGATACGATCAACGTGGTTGGAACGAGTGCATCCTCAAACCATCCGATGCCGTGTTCTTCGACGATGTAAAGTGGTCGGAAGAAGCGAAGTTGCACATAGCGAAGAAGCCGCGAATAATCACGATTCATCCATGTGCGTGGGACGACAAGCGCGAGTAAGCCATCTTCCTTGCACACAATGCTGCACAAGATCCAGCTGGGTACGGACAGATCTGCCAAACCGGAGTATCCTGCAATCAACTCGGTCCAAAGATCCTTCTCTGCATCCGGTGCATAGCGGTTGGCAATGACGCGAAGACCGTCGCGGATTTCATCACGCTTACCCTGTTGGGACTGATAGCGGACGTACGGCGGATTGCCGATGACCACGTCGAATCGTTGGGCTGCATCAAGGCAGCGCCAGGTCGTGTCAGCGAACGCATTTCCAGAGACAATGTGGACGCTTTCCTGCCGGTATTGCTGAACGCAGCCTGACACGCGGCGTTGGCATAGTTTGGCGGTCTCTGGATCAATTTCGATCCCGAACAATTGCGTTCGTCCACCGATTATTGCCGATCGTTCTGCAGCCGCATCAAGCAGGTTGCCATGGCCCGCCATCGCGTCAAGGATTCGATCCTTCGGCGACTGGATGCAGAGGGCAGCAAGTAGACGTGCGACAGCCGCCTGCGTGAAAAACTGCCCGAGACGCTTCCGTCTTTCGCGCGGCAGCGACAACTCATAGGCTCGAAGTTCACTCCGCAAATTCTGCATTGTTACCCGAAAAGGCTGAGTTGGCCGTGCCTCATAAAGTGCGTGGTCAGCTCTGCATAAAACCTGTCTGCGTCGATTGGGGGCGGCGATTGCTGTGCCATGTACGTGTTGATGAATCGCGAGTACAGACGCTGCGCGGATCGTTCTTCCGGACAGGCTTGTCGCATGGCGAGCATAACGAGTTCACGCATTACGTCGATGTAATGCCCAGTGCGTGACTTCGTGTCGGCGGTTTGGGGGCGCAGCAGGAGAAGGGCGTCGCCCTTGACGGAATTTGCAGTTGTGACCTGCTTGAAGCTTCCTTGCCGCTTGTCGAGTACACTCGCTGCCTCGACCGAAAAGCCACTGCGATCAAGAGAACGGCTTAGGGCCTGCCATACGGCGGCTTCGGAGGAATGAAAGACTACGGTGGCAGCGGCACGGGGCTTGAGAATTCGGCGAAATTCACTGAAGCACCTCTCCAGCAAGTGTTCGTATTCGGCGAGTCCCTTCTGTTGCGTAGGGCTGACAATCGCTTCGCTCGTCTGGTCAGTGAACCGTCCGAGCCAAGCTTCGCTGATGAAATTGGCTTCAGAGTATGGGATGTTTCCGCCAAACGGAGGATCGGTAAAGATGTAATCAATGGAACCATCTGGAAGATCAGTCGCGTGACTTGATCCGCGTACGATGCGGACAGAGCCATCAAGGGCGGCGACTTCAGTAAACGCGCGCGTGATTGTCGTAAGCTTTCGCCTGAGACCGCGAAAAACATTTTTCTCCACAGGAAGGCCGCTTACATAGAGCACACCCGGCTGGTTACTTGTCACGACAAGGTCGTTGCTTCCTTCCTTGGCGACGACGCGAGTCATGATTGTCGAATGGGATGCATTATAGCTCGAAAGCCAAAAGGCAAGTGCACTTCTGAGAGCAACCGGGGCTCGGTCAATCTGCTCTCGCACCGCTGCTACCGCGATGAGGTTGCGACGCGTATAGAAATGATGAACATGGGTGATGCCCTGGTGATAGCCTGCACGATGAAGATCACCCCAGCGCATGGGGACTATCGGAACACTCGCGGGTAACGGCGTCTCATGAATTCGCTGAAGAAGTCGTTCATCTTCGGGAAGAGTGTCACGAACCCACGTTCGCCGCCCTGTCGAACCATAGACGTGAGCAGGAAGGCGGAGGCGTCCGATGGTCATCTGTCCGAGCAGATCGTCAAATCGCTCTTCGACCTTTCGCGGCGCCTCATCGACGTTCTGAATGCGGTGACACTTGCCACAACGAAACTCACTCGCAATTTTCGCGGGCGAGCGTGAGACGCAGCCCTCCCAGAGTGAAACTGGATGGCCGCATGATGGGCATTGAAGCACGTCCGACCATACTGTGTGCCGAATTTCGCCCGGGTTGCCGGTGCTATCGACGACGCGGTATAGCCATCCGTATTGCCGCTCGCATGTGGCCAGTATCGCCTCGGCGGCTGCGAGGAAGGCAACAGGGTCGATTCGGGTGCACAAGGTCTCGGCGATGAAGGAGCCAAGGCCGCTGACCTCGTACATGACCGCCTTCCGTGTACCCCATTTTGGTTTTAGGCCAAGGTCGATCGCTCGCTGCCGCAGTTCAGGCGAAGGGTTTGAGCACAGGAGCGTTCCGAGTGCCGTCGTGCCGCTGCCGCCGAATCCATCAAAAATTGTCTCGCCCGGCTCGGTATGACAGGCGATTGCCAAAGCAACCGCCGATGGATCGATCTTGGTCGGGTAGGCATGCGCATTGAATAATGGGCCGGACCGAGTGGCAACGAGAGGGAACCGATAAAGCCTAGGGCCAGTTTTCTTAGCTTTATTCATGACAACGGGTTACACTCCATGGGCATTGCGGATGACATTACCGGAAATTCTGGCCGATCGCCAGTCATTGTATCGGGGCTTGGGTACGAGCGAAGCCCGCTGCAATACCCTGAAACCCATCAGCGATTCGATTTATCGGACCAAAGGTTCGGCAAACGTTAGGAAATCGGGTATCGGGTGCAGCGACGGCAAATTCGGCCCATCCATCGACGGTCAAGCCTTGACGAATTCGAGGGTTCGGCGGACAAACCCCAGCAGTTCCACGTCATTGATGTGCTCGTTGTCCCAGGCCGGGTTCGTGTCGTGATGAAAGCGGTTGCCGAATTCAGTCAGATTGGTCAGTTCGAGAAGTTTGGCTGGGGCGAGCACGGGCGTCCCCGCTGCTGCCCGTTGCTGAGCAATTCCACGAAACTGCCCGAGCAACCGTTCTGGAGGAAAATGTTCCGGACATGCCACTCGAAGATATCCTTCCAGTACGGGTCGAATGCTCTCGGCCACATCGCGAGAATTGCCGCCATTGGCCTGAAGGTATGCGCGGAGCCGCGTGTGCCGCTTGTCGTATTCGGTGACACTATGTTCGGCTACATTCCATGCCGACAAGGTCGAGGTCGAGGCAGCACCATCTCGCGTGACAGCCAAGCAGGCCGTGTTGGCGTGGTCCGCATGCTGCCAGATTTGTGCCAAGAATGCCTTTGAATGTGATAGGATTATGACTTGCGCCACCTGGCCAACGAGGCCCCGGGCTTCTTGGATCGTTGCCGTGCTTCGGTGTTCATCAAGGCTGGATATCGGATCGTCGAGAACGACAATACGGCGCGCACGATTTGGATCGCGATCGAGGGAGGCAAAGAAGAAGGCCAGGGCGAGCGTATTGCGATCTCCCGCACTCAGCGTATTTTTGAAAGCGGCGTTACCCGGAGCGATGGCTGCGGCGGCTACAGGCACCCGATGCGCGTTAAAGGCCAAGTGATACGTGCAGCTTGGGCGCCCAGGTGTGTTCTGAGGCTGGACCTGCTCAATAGAGAATGGCGCGTTGAATCCAAGCAGGTGTGTATTTATCGACGTTTGATAGTCTGGAAATACTGCTGTGCGGTGCGCGTCAAGGGTCTTTTGGGCGGCATTCTTGTCGCGTTCCGCCTGATCTTTCCTACCTTTCTCGGCGAGATGCTCGGCACAAGCTGCTTCGATCTCCGGGGTGTGTCGGGCTCTTGTTGCTCGCAGCCGTCTTATTTCAGATTCTGCAGCATGCGAATTACCCGCTTGTGTCGCTTCTTTGACGCGCTGAACGTTCTCGTTGGCTGCGAGCAGCGCGCGGGAAACGTTGTCGATGTGCGCACATGCGACGGCGTAAGCCGCCAGTGCCGCTTGTGTGTCTGCATGAAGTGCGGCTGCAGTGAGCGGATCTGCACATTTGGCCCGCAGTGCAATGAGCAGTGAATCGCGAGCGGCCTGCCATACTCGCGCGACTTCTGTTGTATCGATCGCGAGATCTGGCACTGCGCAGAATTTAGACCAGAACCGTCTTAATTCGTCGGCGGCTTTAACCTGGCGCTCAAATCCTGCCAGTGCATCACCCCTCAATGTAGTCTGAAGGGTGTTCAGGTTTGCCGAGAGCTCCGCCTGTAGATTTCTGTACGCATCACCAAAAAAAGCACGGTAGTGTGCGAACAGTGCGGAAGTGTCGAGGGACTGGCGACAGAATGGACACATTGTACCTTCTGCCGCCAACACGTTGCCAGGCACAAAATTCATCCCGGTACTAACCCAAGTCTCTGCCGTGCCACCTATGGCTGCAAAGTGTCCTTTTACTGCCTCTACTGCGGCGGCGTCTAAGTCCGCGACGGTCTTTTGTAATAGTTGTGTGACCATTGCGGTGTCGATTGGCGGCAGTGCTAGCGACGTAAATTCTCGGCCGGCTTGAACTGTCGCGGCTTGCTGAAGTGCAGCCAGTCGCTGCTCGGCGGCAGCAAGGGCGACACCAATGTTTGCCTGTTCCGGCAATGCACAAAAGGCGTCGATATCAAGGCCATGGCGATCGGCGGTTGGGACCGCAGCGGCCTTGATCCGAAGGTCGGCGCTGTGATTTCGAATTTGGGATGCAAGGTCATCGACGCGTCGGGCAAGAGTGACTCCTTGTGCGCCAAGAATCAATTCATGAAGGTTTTGCCGATGTTCCGCATCGACGTCTAAACCTGAATAAACTGAACGGTCGACGAAAACGTCATCGAAAACTACGACGTCCGGGCATGTCCGGCTCCAAGTACCATTCTGGAACCGTGCAGGTTGCGCACCACCGGCGCAGGCAATAATGGCTTCTGGGGCGTGGGCGGCTCCGAGGCGACGCCGTTCGGTGATTGGCAGGGCTTCACCGGTCGCGAGCGATCGTAAAATGGCTGAAATTGTAGTTTTTCCCCGGCCGTTTTCGGCGTAGATCAGCGTTAAGCGCGTAAGTTCCAAGGCTGCGGGGGCCACGTTATCAAACTGACCGATGTTCCTGAGCAATTGTAACCGCGTGATCATGAGTGCTCCCTGGGGTCTAAGCGAGGTCTGGCGTAACACCCGGCCTTGGACGTGTCAACGAGACCACAAAGCGTTCTGCGACACCAAGAAGTCGAATTTGACCCATACCTGTGCCACGGCTTCGGTTTCTATTCTGCCAAGCACAGAGACGTGTTCGGCGAGATTTCCTCTGATAGAATCGTGGAATCGGGACGGCCATCGCGTTGCAACGCGATGGTCAAGCGATTCGGGCGGCGGTGGCGTTTCACCTGCGCTGCCCCGCCCGGATCGGCCCGTGAAAGTCAGGTGAATCATGCCCGGTGAGGTGCGCGGCTGGAAGGAAATTTGGAACGATGCCTTGATATTTAAGTGGCTATTGCCGCGCTGGCGCGCCGAATCAGATGCAAAGAAACGGGCCGGCATTCAACGCAGGTTGTTCCCCCTTTTGAATAATTTGTCGTTCGCAGCCTGCGAACGAGGACGCGATGCTCTTCCGATTAAGCGATTCCAGCGTACCTGGTACAACGCCGATGCCGACGCGGCAGAGGACTTTATATCGAGTCTAACCGCGTTGGCGATGTTTGAGGGGGAGCGCGAACAGGCCGCCGACGACGCTGCGTTGGCGAACACCGTGCCGCCGCTCGCCAACATAGAAACGATCGGCGTTTTTACGAGACGATTTGCAATAACGCCGGACGAGCGCCGGGCGATCCAACAGCACGCCAAGACTATCGACGATTACGAAGCCCGACGGGCAGAGGAAGCAAAGCGGCTGTGGCATAACCCCACCGAACTCGATGCGCTGCCGGCTCTGCCGGAAACGGAACTGAGTCAGGTGATGCCTTACAACGTGGACCTTGCAAGGGTAAATCGCGCGTTGGCTGCCTTTGACGATCAACACAAACCGTCGCTGCAACCATGGGACACGCCAGCCAAAATCCTTGAGACAATTGAAGTAAGCATCGGCGAGCGCGGTACGGAACTTCGAGCTTTAGCGAATCTGCCGCCAGCCGACATATCGAAACTCTATGAGGAACTTCACCGCCGGATGAGAAAGTTTCACGCCCTTGCCCCGACTGTCTTGGCGGAGTTTCTGTTTGAAGACAATCCAAGAAGACGCGTGGACCATATCGAGGCTTGGTGCCTTTGGGTAATGACTGCGTTGCCGGACGGAAACACGAAAATGGCGGCGGCAAACCCCGAACCGATCGGCCCGGAAGGCCCCGCGCCCCAAGAACGACCGGCCTACGAAAAAACGACAACCCTTGGCGCGTTCATCGACGTGCTGGATGCCCATACGCGATGGCTCGACGCATGCGCTGCGGTGGATCGCCCCGACCCAAGATCGAAGCATCATGCCCTGTACGCCAATGAGGCGGCAAAGCGATTTGGGATCACGCCACAACCCATCGGCAAGGAGTATTTGACGGTCGGGCAGGAGTTGAAGTTTTTTGAGGCACTACGCGACACGGCGATGGACGCGGCGCACGCGGGGAAGCCCACTGCGCCCGATTCGACGAAGGCGGAGCCAGCAACGAAACGCCCGGAAAACCCGCCGGCGAGCAAGTGGTGGGAGTACCCCTTTGACGAGACGCGATGGGAAACCATCGACCCCGAGCGGGTATTGATTGAAGAGGTGGTGGCTGTTGTTCCCCAAGATTCGCATGAATGGAAGATCGACGATCCGAGTTGGCGTCCGAGCCGAGACAATTGGACTTTCATACGCCATTTTCTGAGGCGGCGGCTAAGCGAGGCTGAAGTCGAACAAATGACGTGTTTCGATATTCGCATGGCGCTTGCTGCCAGACGGTTAGATTTGGCCGGGGCTGGCGGCGCTAAGGCGATTGCGGCAAGCACTAACACGCCTAATGAAGTCCGCTGGAGCGGGTTTGACGGGGAGGGTGACAGTGCGAAGGCAAAGGGTCTGCTGAGTCATTCGTCGGACTTCACCACAGTCACATGGTACGACACGCTCTACATTTTCGATGATGGTCTACAGGCAAAGGCTGTCGCACTTCTTTGGACTGAATATGACAAGGGTGAGATGGGTCTATCCGAGAAAACAATCGGTGAGAAGATCGGATCGTCGGCGGCCAACTACCGTCTTGATTCGACATTCCGCAATCATCCGGCGTGGGGAACCATGATCGTCAAGGTCCGCCAAGGCGTTTACCGGCTGAAAAAAACCAGAATGACGGGATAATCACAGTCTGCGCGCAAACGGCGCACAAATGGCGCGCACGGCGGTTGTCATGCTTGCGGGCGTGACAGATTCAAACCTACTTACCGTTGTCGCCCTTGCCCGCCGGCTCGGTCTTTCCGCCGCATGGCTGAAAGCCGAAGCCGACGCGGGGCGCATTCCCTCCCTTAAGGTGGGCCGAAACCTTCGGTTCAGCGCTCTGGCCGTAGAGAGGGCATTGCTCGCGCGCGCGTCCGGCGATGCAAGCGGGAAGGCGGTGCAAGATGGCCGCTGAATCCCTTCTATCACCCCCCGGCCCGTCGTCGCCCCGCTTGCTGCTGACGTCGCGTGAGACTGAGCGGGCGCTGAGCATTTGCGCCAAGACGCTGTACACCCTGACCGTGCCGCGCGGCCCGCTGCCGGCGGTGCGGATTGGGCGGGCGGTACGGTACGACGTGCGCGACGTGCAAGCGTTCATCGACCGGCAGAAGACGACGGCGCTATGAAGGCCGTAACAAGAGCCTCGCCCTGCCCCGCATGTCAAAAGCCGGATTGGTGCGCCTGGCCCGACGCGAAGAGGCTGCGCTGTATGCGCGAAGGGGCAACCCCGCCCGGAATGCGTCGATTGCCGGGACGGGATAAAGGGGGCGGCACAATTTACGTGGTCGATGATTCCCCCGACCGGGCAAATGTCCGCGAGCGGTGGACACCCACCCGGAACCGAAGCCAGATGCCTTGCCCCACGAAACCGGATACTGCCATCGCTAAGAACTGGACCGCTGAAATCGCGCGGTTGCGCGGGCAAATGACGCCCGAGCGACGGACGAAGCTGGCGGAATCAACGGGCATCCCCGCCGACGCATGGGACAAGATCGGCCCTGGCTGGGCGACGCAAGCCGACTTGCGGACGTATCACGCGAGCGGTGCCGGCTGGAAGGACGCCTATCCAGACGGGGCGTGGGCATTCCCCGAGTATTCCGGTGAAGGCCGTGTGGTCGGAATGAGTTTTCGCACCGCCGATGGCCGCAAGGGCGGGCCGGCCGGGGCGAAACGCGGACTTATCGTTCCGGCGGATCTTCACAAGCTGGCTGGCCCGCCGCTGAGCGTTGAAGGCGCGTCCGACGTGGCCGCGTGTTGCGCGATGAACGTGGCGGCGGTGGGACGCCCAAGCAATCGCGCCGGTGCCGAAGATATGGCGCTGACCCTGTATGGGCTGGGCGCTTTGGTCGTCGGTGAACGCGACAACAAGCCCGGCGGTGCATGGCCGGGGCGGGATGGCGCGATCGCGGTGGCGAAGCAACTGGCGGGACGCTGGGGCGAGCCAGTGAAGTGGACACTTCCGCCGCTGGATATTAAGGACGTGCGGGAATGGTTGAAGGCGAAGTTATCGGCCGGGCTGAATCCCGCCGACGCCGGCGCGATGAAGGCTGCCGGGGTGGAATTGCTGGCCGCGTTTTTGGAATCCGCGAAAGACGCCAAACCCGAGAAGCGCACACAAGCTGATCATTTGGTGGACCTGGCGAACGCCGAATTTTGGTTGGGGCTGTCTACCGACGGTGAAGCGTTTGCCGTTGCGCGCGAGGGGCCGGCGGTGGCGATCATGTTTCGGGGCGGCGCTGTCGGGCTGCGCGGGATGCTGGCGAAGCGATACCGGGCGATGACCGGTAGGACGCCAAGCGCCGGCGCGTTGGGCGACGCGCTGGCGGCACTGGAAGGCATGGCACAAGACATTCCGCCCGAGCCGCTGACCTTGCGCGTAGCGCGGCAGAATGGCGACGTGATTCTTGACCTTGGCGACCCATCGGGGCGGGTGGCGGTTGTGACGCCGGCGGGTTGGACAATCGAGGCGGTATCCCCGGTGTTGTTTCGGCGGACGGCATTAACTTCCGCGATGCCGGAGCCGATTGACACCGACGCCCACGAATTGACCGAACTGCGGACGCTGTTGAATGTCGATGATGATTCATGGCCGCTGTTGGTGGGCTTTCTGGTGGCCGGGCTGCTGGCGGATATTCCCCATCCGATTGCAATGTGGGGCGGCGAGCAAGGGACGGGGAAATCAACGGCGGCGCGGATGCTGGTGGAACTGTTGGACCCGTCCGGCGCGCCGCTGCGGTCGGAACCCCGCGATCCCGAGCAATGGGCAATCGCGGCGGCAGGTAGTTGGGTGGTTGCCTTGGATAATGTGAGCCGCATCGCGCCCTGGCTGTCGGACGCCCTTTGCAAGGTTTGCACCGGCGACGGTCTTGTGCGGCGGAAGCTGTATTCCGACAGTGACCTATCGGTGCTGAATTTCCGGCGCGTCGCCATGATAACCAGCATTGAAGCCGGAAACCTGGCGGGCGATCTTGGCGACAGACTCTTGAAGATCGACCTGGAACGCATCCCCGACAGTCACCGGCGATGCGAAGCCGAATTGGGGGCGGAATATGCTGCGATCCGCCCCCGGCTCTTGGGCGCTTTGCTGTCTGCCCTTGCGCGTACCTTGGCGGCGCTGCCGGACGTGAAGCTGTCGGCAATGCCCCGCATGGCCAACTTCGCGACGATCCTGGCGGCGCTGGATACCGCGTGTCCCGAATTGACCGGCGGGCGGGCGTTTGAATTGTTTCGTCGGCAACGCGAGCTAATCGCGGGTGAAGTGGTTGACGGCAATCCGGTTGCGTCGGCGGTGGCTGGATTCATGGAAAGCCGTCTCGAGTGGGATGGAACCGCCGGGGAATTACTCAAGGCGCTGTCGCCAGCAACCCCGCCAAAGGGTTGGCCCGGAAACGCCAAGGCCCTGGCGGATCGACTAAAACGAGTACGGCCGGCGCTGACGGCGGTGGGCATTCAACACTTCCCGCCGGCGAAGGGCGACAAGCATCGGACGCATCGACTTGAGCGCATCGCGCCGGCGGACGCTCCCCCGCCCGAGCCGACGCCGGGGCCGGCTGTCGCACCGTGAAAGACGGATGAACCGCCGGCATGAGCACAAGCATTTTGAGACACAGCGTGGACGCAAAAGGAAAAACGTCATGGCGTACAGCAATAAGGCGAAAGAAATGCGGAAATGTACTCACGTTCACCCCGATGGCCGACGGTGCAAAGCGTGGGCAGTGTGGGACGATCCGCGCCGGCTGTGCAATGTTCACGCGGGCCGACATCATCGCGGCCCGATGCGGACGGCGGAGCATCGCCGCGATCTGCGGCAGGTCGAACGCTTCACCGGCGAAGAACTCCTTTACCGTCACGCCAACGCCCCACCGTGTAGGTGCGAAGCATATGCCTGGCCGCACCGTCCCGGCGGTGGGCTGTGCCGCTGGCCAGACCCGCCGCTGTACAAACGCACGACGCCAGCCGGCACCCATAAGCCGGGCCGGTTGCGCCCGCCGCGATTCCTGACGCGGATGGGCATTCATACTATGAACCAAGCAATGCGGTTGATGGACTTCTGAGGATGAAATGAAGGACTAGGTGACACCATGAAACGAGAGAAGTTACAACCCGGCGCTCTCCATGCCGAGCCGGAAGCGGTTCGGCGGAAATTTGCCGAAGAGCTGCGCAAGCTGGCGGGCAGGAAACGCAACACGCCGCAAGAGCGGGCGGAGTTCCTTCGGATGGCGGACGCATGGGCGGCAACCCTGCCCCAAAAGAAATAATATTGTTTCTATTGATGGTCGTAAAGGCAAACAATACAATACCGACATGAGCAAGTTAGTAGCCTACTACCGGGTATCGACTGAGAAGCAAGGCGCGAGCGGGCTGGGACTGGAAGCGCAGCGCACGGCGGTTGAAGCCTATGCCCGATCCGCCGGCGCGACGATTGACGCGACTTTCACCGAAGTGGAGTCGGGCAAGCGGTCGGATCGTCCGAAGCTGGCAGCGGCGATTGCTCACGCTCGCCGGGGGAAGATGAAGCTGGTGATTGCCAAGCTGGACCGGCTGGCCCGCAATGTCGCGTTTCTGTCGAGCATCATGGAAGCCGGGGTGGAGTTTGTCGCGTGTGATAATCCGACAGCGAACCGGCTGACGATTCACATTCTTGCGGCAGTTGCCGAAGATGAGGCCCGCCGGATTTCCGAACGAACGAAGGCGGCGCTGGCGGCGGCAAAGGCGCGGGGGCGGATTCTTGGATCGGCCCGCCCCGATCATTGGGAAGGCCGGGAAGAGTGTCGGCTGGCGGGCGCACGCAAGGGGAACGAAGTATCGGCGACGGTCCGCCGGGCGAAGGCGCTGGAAGCCGTGGCGGACCTTATGCCCATGATTCAAGAGCGGCGAACGTCCGGCGCGAGCCTGGCGACGATTGCCGGGGAATTGAACGCGGCCGGGCATCGGACGCAACGCGGAAACGACTGGACTGCAAACGGGGTGAAGCTGGTGTTGGATCGGGCGACGGAAGCGGCGTGAAGCTAAGATAAGCTAATGTTTTGAAAACAGGTGACACTATGGCAAGCATTGGAATTGACAGCAACGGCCGCAAGCGCGTGCTATTCGTGGCCGGCGACGGAAGCCGAAAGACGATCCGGCTTGGCAAGGCGAGCATGAAGCAAGCCGAGCGATTCAAGGACTACGTTGAAGCCCTGATCGGCGCTGGCATCACCAGCGCGCGACTCGACGATGACGCATCCGGGTGCATGTCCGCTCTTGCCGTCGGCGGCTTGACCTTCTCAGGCGGCTTTCTTCGCCGGAAGTGGGCCGTGGCCGACGGCGCGCTGGTAGGGACGCGGGCGTTCCCAGTAGCGCTGAGC
>Ga0075522_10000204_pt1 | contig 40008 bp, 38 predicted proteins | sample NGEPerA_FD_74796 | JGI IMG/M metagenome (GOLD analysis project Ga0075522, IMG submission 74796) | Arctic peat soil microbial communities from the Barrow Environmental Observatory site, Barrow, Alaska, USA - NGEE PermafrostL2-A | ecosystem: Environmental > Terrestrial > Soil > Wetlands > Peat ... | reverse complement strand
ATTTCACGGTCTTCTTGCCGAAACGCGAGAAGGTGCGCCGTCATGCGCGAAAGATTGAGAAGGTACGCCGGCCTTTTTTCCCGGGCTACCTCTTCGTCAACCTCGACATCGAGCGCGAACGTTGGCGCAGCATAAACAGCACCGTTGGAGTAATCCGCATCATACTGCAAAACGAACGCCCGGCGCCGGCGCCCGTGGGCGTTGTCGAAGCGCTTTTGGCCGCCAGCGATGGCGACGATGTATTGCAGATCAGGATGGACCTGAATGTGGGGCAGAAAGTCCGCGTCATCGACGGGCCGCTGGCGGATTTTATTGGTGAACTGGACCAGCTCACCGACTCGGACCGCGTCAGAGTGCTCCTGGATGTTATGGGAGGGCGAACCCGCGTGGTCCTCCCCCGAGACTACCTTGTGCCGGCCGAGACCTAGTTTCGGCAGCATGCAAGCATGATCACCCGGTGGGACGCTTCTTTCACCGGAAGGGCGGTAGCGTGGGTTGGCTGCGCTCTGTCCAGTAAATCGAGAAGTTTGAAAACAGTAACGAGCTGACGATGTGTGGAGTTGCCGGCGCATTCGCCCGTCATGGAACGTTGAGTCCGCATCATCAAGATGTGGTCCAGCGTATCAACGATTGGCAAGCCCATCGCGGGCCCGATGGCGAGGGATTTTGGACCTCTCGCGATCGCATCCTTATGTTCGGCCATCGCCGCCTCGCTATTATTGATACCGGTCCGTCGGGCGCTCAACCGATGACTGATACAACGGGCCGTTGGACCATCAATCAGAACGGAGAGATCTACAACTATCGCGCTCTGAGAAGAGAGTTGGAGGATCTGGGCCGCACCTTTGCGACCAATAGCGATACCGAAGTGCTGATCAATGTGATCGCACAATGGGGCGAAGACGGCTTGAAGCGCTTAAGGGGCATGTTCGCGTTCGCGCTATGGGACGATCAGGAAAAAGAGTTGTGGTTGGCGCGCGACCCCTACGGCATCAAGCCGCTCTACGTGGCGGAAGTAGGCGACGTCCTTTGGTTTGCATCGCAGGCGCGCGCCTTGGCGGAATGTGCTCCGGTTTCGCCGCGGCGCGATCCAGCTGCGCTGGTGGGATACTATGTTTGGGGAAGCGTGCCGGAGCCATTTTCGTGGTGGGCTGACATCCGGCCCGTGGCTGCGGGTCAAGTTATGCGGATTCGCGCGGGGGGAAGGCCGCCGAGTTCTCGGCAATATTATTCCGTCTCGGCCCAATTCACCGGGGCCATAGCAGAACCCATGTCCCGCTCCATGTTGCGGACCACTTTAAGAGATTCTGTCCGCCAGCATCTGGTCGCCGACACAGATGTGGGTGTTTTTCTCTCGTCCGGCGTGGATTCCAACGTGCTCGCGTCACTCGCGGCGCCGGAGGTCAAGGGTCTAAAAACAATCACATTGGCGTTCCGCGAGTACGAAGGAACACACAATGACGAGGCGCCGCTGGCGGAACAGGCGGCCCGGGCCCTCGGGAGCGAACATCACACTGTTCGCATCGATAAGGAAGAATTTGAGGACCTACTACCAGATTTCTTCCGGAAGATGGATCAGCCGACGATCGACGGACTCAATACGTATCTAATTTCACGTGTCGCGAAAAAGCAGGGCCTCAAAGTCGTGCTGTCCGGGCTGGGTGGCGACGAATTATTCGGAAGCTATCCATCATTCCAGCAAATACCGCCCCTACTGAACATGGCAAAGGCAATGCCCGGCCTGGTCACCATCGGGCGCATCATACAGTCTGCATCGCGCGAGCTATTCCCGAAATTCTATTACTCAAAACTTGCCAGCGTGCTGGCTTGTTCCGGGAATATTCTGGATGCCTATATGTTGCGCCGCTGCGTCTATCAGCTCGAGGGGCTAGATCTGATACTGGATCAGCAATGGCTTGAAGCGGGCCTTGTTCGCCTTCAAGAGGCGCGCTCTCAGGACATAGTTCTTGAACCTCTCCGGCACGCCTCTTGGCGTGCCCAAATATCAGCCCTTGAATCCTGCACGTACCTCCGCAACCAGTTGCTGCGGGACGCCGACTGGGCTGGCATGGCGCATGGCGTCGAAATCCGGGTGCCGTATGTCGATCGCGTTGTGCTGGAAACGCTGGGCCCCGTGATTGGATCGTCGTACCCACTCCAGAAGTCCGACTTGCTTGCCGTGCCCGACGCGCTTCCAGCTGAGTTAAGCTGGCGGAAGAAAACCGGGTTTATATCGCCTGCGCATGAATGGGCCACGGGTGAAACCCACGCTGGGCGCCAGGGATTGAAAACCTGGGCCAATCTCGTCCCCCGCCTTATGCGAGGCTCCTATCGACCTCGGCTCCGCTCGGCCGCTTCCGCTTACCAACAGAGCGCTGCATGAATCTCACGGAATTCAACGCGATTATGCTTCTGAGTGATGGGTTCGGAGGCTTTGGCGGCATATCGCAGTTCAACAAGGATTTCCTGACTGCAGTAGACAGATCCGGTCTTGTCACTCGCACGCTTGTTTTCCCACGGCTGATCCGCCAGCGGCTTGACCAGGAACTGCCGGAAACGATCGTTTATTTTCGCCATTCGGCCGCCGGGAAGTCGAACTATTTCCGGCAGCTCATGCGAGGATTGCGTCTGAGTTCCGACGTGCATCTTGTCATCTGCGGTCATCTCCATTTGCTGCCGCTGGCGGTTCTGGCCGCGAAAATCAAGCGCGCGCGTGTGGCCTTGATCATCCACGGAATTGAGGCATGGCAACCCACCCAGTATCGGCTTGCCAACAACCTCGTTTCTCAAATCGACTCATTGGTGTCTGTTAGCCGCTTTAGCGCCGAGAAATTCAGTAGCTGGTCCGGCATAGAGACAAAGAGAGCTTTCATCCTCGGCAATTGCGTGGATCTGGGCCGCTTTGTGCCCATGCCGCGCGATACCGCCTTGGCAGCGCGCTATGGCCTGGGAGGGCACTCCGTCATCATGACACTCGGCAGACTCGCCAATCGGGAACGATATAAGGGTTTCGATGAGGTGCTCGAAGTTCTTCCGGCACTCGTGAAGGATCTGCCCACCCTTAGATACCTTATTGTGGGAGACGGGGATGACCGCCAGCGCCTTGAAGCGAAGGTGAAAGGCTTGGGCATACAGAAGTATGTGGTTTTTGCCGGGAAGCCATCCGAAGAGGAGAAAATAGCTCACTATAGCCTTGCTGACGCGTATGTGATGCCAAGCTCGGGCGAAGGCTTTGGGATTGTATTATTGGAAGCAGCAGCCTGCGGAGTGCCGATCATTGGCAGCGCGGTGGATGGTTCAAAAGAGGCCCTTCTGGGAGGGGCGATAGGGCAACTCGTAGATCCCCGCGACCTGGGCGCGCTACGTGATGCCATTCGCACCTCGTTAGAATCCAAGTCTGCGCACAGCAGATCGCCAAGCGTCGAGTTTTTTGGCGTTCCCGCATTCCAGGACAAAGTGCGCTATTGGCTCGAAACCGAGATCGATGCCAGCGTGCGGACAGCGGCAATGGCGGCTTAGATGTTGGTTGTCGAAACACCAAAAAGCGATACCGAGGCATTGGCGGACCAAACGCTGGTGCTGGAATCCGGTCGTGCGGAGCGGCATTATTGGCGTGATCTTTGGCACTATCGCGAGCTTTTCGCTATACTGGCTTGGCGCGATGTCGCTGTGCGTTATAAGCAAACGGTGATCGGGGTGGCCTGGGCGCTGGTGCGGCCATTCATGACGATGGTCATTTTCTCGCTTCTCTTTGGCCGCGTCGCAAAATTGCCCAGCGTGGGCGCCCCCTATCCCGTCATGGTGTTCGCAGGCCTGCTTCCTTGGTTCCTCTTTTCGTCCATTCTGAGCGATGCTTCAAACAGCCTGATCGCGAACACAAATTTGGTGAGCAAGGTCTATTTTCCCCGGATCATCATTCCGTCCGCGACCGTGGTGGTCGCACTCGTCGATCTGGCGATCAATTTGGCCATGCTTGCGGGTTTGATGGCCTGGTTCGGATTTCTCCCAACCTGGCGGATAGTCCTTCTGCCCCTGTTCGTGCTCTTCGCTTGCGTGGCCAGCCTGGGTCCCGCGCTTTGGCTCACCGCGCTGAACGTCAAGTACCGCGATTTTCGTTACATCATTCCGTTCATCGTCCAATTTGGCCTCTATATCTCTCCGGTTGGATTCTCCAGCGCGGTTGTCCCCGAGAAGTGGCGCCTCCTTTATTACCTCAATCCTGTGGTTGGCCCGATTGATGGCTTCCGTTGGTGCTTGTTGCGCGCAGGAACGTCCTTAAATCAACAGGAGTTGATCTACAGTCTGATTATCAACGCACTTCTCTTGTTTTTTGGCGTCTCTTACTTTCGGGCAACGGAGCGTGGTTTCGCCGATGTCATCTGACGGCCACCGCACGAGCTATGGAGTGCCCAGCAAAGCCCAGACCGGTTCGTCTACGGATTTGTTGCAAAAGCTTGTTCGTGGGTCGTCACGACGTACCGGACTCTTCTTCACGGGATTTCGCAGAAAATTCTATGGCCCCATCACTCACGTCGAGACCGACGCCAAAGTAGCAGCGCTCACTTTTGATGATGGTCCGCACCCCGAATATACCGTGGCGCTTTTGCAGGTCCTGGAGCATTATGGCGCGAAAGCAACCTTCTTCATGATCGGGCAAACAGCCCAGCGTTATCCGGATCTGGTCAAGATGGTGGCCGATCAGGGGCACACGATCGCAAACCATTCTCTGACGCATGCCCCGTTTCCATCGCTCGACTCAAAAGCGCGCATTGACGAAATCATCGCATGCGACAAAGTCCTGCAGCCATATTCGGTCACACTATTCAGGCCGCCTTTCGGTCTCGAAAATGCATTCACGCATCGAGATGCCAGGCGTCTTGGATATCGTGTGATCAAATGGAGCATTTCGGCGGACGATTGGCGCGATCACTCCCCGGACTGGATCGCCGATAAACTGACATCCCAGCTCACACGCGGGTCGATTATTCTTCTGCACGATAACCGGATCGACGATCCGGAAAAGAGCCAGATGAATACGGTACATGCCCTCGAAAAGGTTCTCGCGGCGACGGCCAGAAGTTACGAGTTTTGCACAGTCCCAAAACTCTTGACCCTGGGGCGGCCAATGACCTCCTTCCGTCCCATATGGTAGCGGCTCCGCGCAGCCTGAATGCAATCTCATAACGATGGCAGATAAGATCGTCATTCGAGCCGAAGGTGTAGGCAAACGGTACTTGATTGGCCATGAGCGTGAGCGTGAGCGCTATGTGGCGTTACGAGATGTTCTGGTACATACCGCGAAAGGTTTACTGCGAAGCGCCAAGAATTTGACGGCGCGCGGTGCTTGGGTCACGCGATCCGGAACAGAGGAGTTCTGGGCTTTAAGAAACGTAAGTTTTGAACTCAGGCAAGGCGAAGTGCTGGGCATCATTGGCCGCAACGGCGCTGGCAAATCAACATTGCTGAAGATTTTGAGCCGCATCACCGAACCCAGCACGGGGCAGGTGAGAATCCGTGGCAGGGTGGCGAGCCTTCTTGAGGTCGGGACGGGATTTCATCCTGAACTCACCGGGCGCGAGAACATCTTTCTCAACGGTGCGATCCTTGGCATGAAGCGCGCCGAGATCAAGCGCAAATTCGATGAGATCGTGGACTTTGCCGAGATCGAGAAATTTCTCGATACCCCGGTCAAGCGGTATTCCAGCGGCATGTATGTGCGTCTCGCTTTTGCCGTTGCCGCGCATCTTGAGCCGGAAATACTCATTGTGGACGAAGTGTTGGCGGTCGGCGATGTCGAATTTCAGAAAAAGTGCTTGAACAAAATGAGCGAAGTCGCCAGTGGCGGGCGGACGGTTCTCTTCGTGAGTCACAACCTGACGACGGTGGCCGATCTATGCACAAGAGCTCTTCTGCTGCAAAAGGGCGAGGTCCGTCAGGTCGGCACGCCAGACGAGGTCATTGCCACTTATATCGAACAATCGAATACAAATCGGATCGGTACCCTGGTCAGCCACACCATTGGCGACCTAACGGTAAATTTTGACCTGTCAGGCAATGCCACCGGCAATATTTTCCAATCTGGATCACCGCTTGAGCTCAAATTGACGTGCTTCGCGAGCCATACGGTGCGCCTCGATGAATTCTGCCTCACATTCGAAACGCTCCGCGGCCAGCGCGTCGGCCTCATCGATTTCCGTTTGGCCGAAGAGCGGATTACTCTCTCATCCGCCAAAGCCAGCTACGTCGCGCGTCTCGACAATTGCGATCTGGTGCAAGGCACCTACATCGTAAAAACCTGGATCAGCGGACCGGATATCGGTCTGGAACTGGAACTTGGCATGATCGAGTTCGTGGAGAGTGGCAGAGGTGACCGGCTCTCGCTATTCCCCGCCCACATCAATGGGATTGTGAATTTCCGCGGCAATATCGAAAAGGAAGCCGCTTCCTGATCGTGTGCCAGTCATGACAACCGAGCCGTTGGTTTCTGTGGTCATTCCAGCCCTGAATGCCGCACCATGGATCGGGGAGACCATAACGTCCTGCCTCAAACAAACCTGGAAGAGGCTAGAGATTATTGTCGTCGACAATGGTTCGACCGACGGGACTCGCGACATCGTTCATTCCATGATCCCATCGGGCGTCAAGCTTTACGAATGCGCTTATCAGAATGCGAGCGCCGCCCGGAACGTCGGCACCGCCCGCAGCAATGGGACCTATCTCCAGTATCTGGACGCAGACGATATTCTCGCGCCGTCCAAAATCGAGTCCCAGCTTTCGCGGTTGTTCGAGATCGATCAAGACGACATGGCAAGCGGGCCGTGGGCGCGATTCGAGAAGGTGCCAGGGGAAAGGGAGACCGAGCCCGAAATCATATGGCAGGACCTCGAGCCGCTGCAATTCCTTGTGCGATCATGGTGCGGTGGGGGGATGATGCCGATCTTCGGATGGTTGATTCCACGACGGATTATCGATCGGGCAGGCGTTTGGAATGAAGCTCTGACTTTGAATGACGATGGCGAGTTCTTCACGCGAGTTATCCTGGAATCCCGCCATATTCGCTTTTGCCCCCGCGCGATGGGTTATTATCGAACCAGTGCCGCCACCACCCTGAGCAAAGGGACTTCCCGCAAAGCATTGGTGTCGGGCCTTTCCTCCACCGATCTCTGTTCGCAGCATTTGCTGAGAGTTCGGAACGACGCCGAGGCCCGTAAGAGCTGCGCCTGCTACTATCAACGCTTCGCATACTCCGCCTATCCTTATGAACGGGATCTAGCCGAGGAGGCGGACCGCAAAGCAGACGCTTTGGGTGGATGCGATCTCGCATATCCGGGGGGCAAGATGTTCCAATTGCTTTCCGCCGCTATCGGGTGGAAGCGGGCCATGCGTCTGCGTCACGCCATTCCGCACTCAGGACAGCGGAATTGAAGTCGTCACCCGGCAACTACCTCAACATATTCTATGACGAGCCCATGGGCGACCGCTGGCTTCCTTGGGACCGTTATCCCCGCGCGGTGGTTCGAAGGGTTGTTCGCGGACGACCCCAGCCCAGTGGTCATCGGCGCGTCTTCCTCAATTTGTGCGAAGGACTCAAGACCCTGGGAATTCTGTTTCGGGTGAATGATTATGCCTTCGCTAGGCGCAATCCCAGTTCGCTTGCGTGCATTGTGGGAAAGCCGGCGGTTCTCGACAAAATGAAATGGCGTAATCCCATTCTTCTGGGCGCATCGATTTATTCTCATCCGATCGATGATCCGGACGTTCTCTCGAGATTTCCCATAAAAAAGGTGCTGGTCCCTGGCGATTGGATGAAAGACATGTTCGCACTGAGCTGGGGCGAGATGGTTGAAAGCTGGCCGGTCGGCATTCAGACCAATCTTTGGAGCCCAAGCGCCGCTTCCGAAAAAACCATCGATGTGCTGATTTACGATAAAATCCGTTGGCGCAGGGAAGAACAGGAGTCAGAGCTCCTAGAACCGGTTCGCCAAGTTCTTCGTTCTCAGAATCGGTCCTTTGTCGAACTGAGATATGGCTTCTACAAGGAAGAGGAATTCCGCGAGTTGCTCGCGGCAAGCAAGGCCATGATTTTTATCTGCGAGCATGAGACTCAAGGGATCGCCTACCAACAGGCCCTTTCCTGCGGGGTGCCGATCTTCGCATGGGATCATGGGGGGGCTTGGATGGACCCCACATATTATCCGCACCGCGTTACTTACGGGCCCGTCAGCTCGGTTCCTTATTGGGATGAGCGGTGTGGAATGAAATTCGCGTCCGGAACAGAGTTTCGGCGGGGCTGGGACAGTTTCTGGGAGGGGGTTGTTGCGAACCGCTTTAGACCGCGAGACTATATTCTCGAAAATCTGACGCTGGAACGCTGCGCCGACCAATATGTGCGGATCGCGCGGTCGCTAATTTGAATGCGTAAGATCTGCATCGTGACAGGTGTGCATCTCTGTCATAATCCAAGGGTCATCAAAGAAGCCTCGACTTTGGCGGCGGCGGGATTTGATGTCACGGTGCTGGGTGGGGCTTTCGACCCCAAGCTCAAGCAACGGGACCAGGATCTACTGGCGAACGCGTCATACAGGTTTGTTCCGGTGGTGGATATGACCGACACCCCACGCAGAAAGACGATTTCAAAAGTCAGGATCGGCAAACTCCTGCACCGGACCATTGGGCTCGAAAACCGCTGGCAGATGGGAGAGGCGTTCGGACCGCTCAAAAAAATGGCCTTAAACACCCCGGCCGACCTCTATATCTGCCACATGGAGCAAGCGTTGGCAGTTGGTGACAGGTTGTTGCGAGCCGATAGGCGAGTGGCAGTCGACATGGAGGACTGGTATTCGCACGATTTGCCGAAAAGGGCTCGCAAGTATCGCCCTATACGCTTGCTGCAGAAGCTGGAGCGTCGACTTTTGTCGGACGGTGTTTTCGGATTGTGCCCGTCTCACGCGATGGCTGAGCGGCTCGCCGCTGCCTATCAGTGTCCGTCACCGGCTGTGATCTATAATGCATTTCCATGGGCCGACCGGGAAACATTGGAGGCGAAAGCGGCCGAGCGGCCTAAAGTGCCATCTATCTATTGGTTTTCCCAGACGCTGGGCCCCGGACGGGGCCTCGAAGATTTAATAGCGGCGCTTCCCCGCCTAAATTTTCCAGCTCAAATCCACTTGAGAGGCGTCCCGTCACGTGGCTTCAAGGAATGGCTCACAGCGCAAATCCCGAATCACTGGATCGACAAAGTGTTTTTTCATGCACCGGTGCACAATACGCAGCTATTGGCTTGCATCGCCGAACATCAAATAGGCTTTGCAGGCGAGTCGGCCGACTCTTCCAACAAAGATCTCACGGTCTCAAATAAGATATTTCATTACATGTTGGGTGGGCTCGCGATTCTTGCAAGCAACACCAAGGGGCAGGCGGAAATTGCTGCAAATGTAACTGGGATCAGCCTCTATAGAGCCGGGAATCCGGCGTCCCTGGCGGAACAGCTGAACTCACTATTGGCGTCGCCGGCCAAACTCGAAGCTTCGATGGCAGCATCTCTGACTGCTGCCCATGAGACTTACTGCTGGGAAAGGCAGGAAACCAAACTCGTTGAGTTGGTGGAAGAAAGCCTCCGCACGCGTGCCAGTTAAGACCCACACGGGCAAACGCGTTCTCATAGTTGTGAGCGCATACCAGCCCGCTATGTCCGCCAGCATGCATCGCGCTAGAATGCTCGCCTGGTATTTGCGCAAGTTTGGCTGGGATTTTGAGATTCTGTGCCCTTCCATCGCCATCCAGGAGCGGATGTGGATCGATCCGAGTGCTAATGGCTTCTTCGCGCCCGATGTCATCGTGCACGAAACGCCGCCCCTGCGATCCGGAAATTTCCTCAGGATGCTGGGCATTCGGGGGGTAAGCTGGCAGAGTTTGATGCCGATATATCGAACCGGCAGTCAATTGTTGCGCACCAATCGCTTCGATTTGGTGTTCTTTTCGACGACTGCATTCAACCTGTTCTGCCTTGGCAGACTTTGGCAGCAGCGGTTCGGAGTGCCCTATGTGCTGGATTTCCAGGACCCCTGGTTTCGTGAAAGACCGGCCGCGACACCAACCACCAAACATGTTTGGAAAGCGCGAATTGGAAATGCCTTAGCCTCAAAGATGGAAGGGTTCGCGGTCAGGAAGGCCGCGGGCCTGCTATCTGTTTCGCAGCATTATCTCCAGACCCTCAGACAGCGTCACCCGGACTCTGCCGCCTTTATCGAAGGTCGCACGGAAACCATTCCCTTTGGTGCTCGCGAAGCCGATTACCCCGATCCTGTGGCTCGGGCTCGTCCGCCGTTCATCATTGCTTATGTCGGCGCCGGCGGAGCGCTAATGGAGAGGAGCTTCGGGTATTTGATGCGTTGTTTTTTGGGCCTCCGAATGACGCATTCCGATCTTATGCGCAAGTTTCAAATTCGATTGGTTGGAACGGATGGAGGTTGGACAGAAGGCCGGCCAAAACGGTTGCAGCGCCTCGCCGAGTCTCTGGGTCTGACCGGTCTCGTTACGGAAGATCCGGCGATAGTGCCTTATTCCACTGCCGCAAAAATTGCGGCCGATGCGGATGGCTTGCTCGTACTGGGCGTCGACGAGCCGGCCTATATGGCATCCAAGCTTTTCTCTTACGCCTCGTTGCACAAACCTTTGCTGGTCAGCATCGGCAATCAGTCGCAAATGAATGACTATTTCTCGCGATATCCGGATTTGGGCACCCTTGCGCATTTCGACGATGGGGAGGAGGCCAGTCTCAACGGCCAAATGCAGCTGCTTGCGTTTCTCAATCAGGTGCTCACCGGTGAGCGGGCACAGAGAACCGCGTTGCTGGCGGAACACTCGGCAGAGGGGATGACTCGGAAGATCGCAAAATTTTTCGACGCCTGTATCAACGATCCTCATGAGGCTGGCGTCGCGGGATGACGGTTCTGGTCGGCCATCCTACGGGGAATCCGAATTCCCATCATGCAGCTCTTGCGCATTTTGAAGCCGGCTGGCTGGAAGCTTTTTGCGTGCCATGGATGCCCTCTAAAGCGACCCTGGCGTGCCTGACGGCTCTGTCTGGTGGCAGCGAATCTGTCGCACGCCTCTCGCGCCGTCGTTTCGCGCCGTTGGAGCACGCGCCGACGCGCCAGGGCCGTATCGGGGAGTTCCGACGCTTGTTGTTGAGGGCTTTGGGAAAGGGAGATGAGGGGCTAGCATATCAAGCCAATGACTGGTTGATGCGCACCATGGCCCGGCAGGTCGTCCGCTCACCCGCCAATGTCGTCCACTCCTATGAGGATTGCTCGCTTTGGCAATTTCAAGAAGCGAAGAAGAAGGGAATTGCCTGCGTCTACGACATGCCGACCGCCTATTACCCTGTGTGGCAACGGTTGGAGGCCGAATTGGCGCGCAAATATTCCGACTGGCTTCCCGCTTCCAACTCAGAGCGCCGCCACGTGCGGCCGGAACAGAAGAACGAGGAATTGAAGCTAGCGGACCTGGTATTGGCGCCAAGCTCCTATGTGCAAGCCACCATCAGGGACCATTTCCCCGACAAGCCCATCGCCTTTGCGCCGTATGGCGTTAACACGGATTTCTGGATGCCTCGGGAAGAAGAGAAAAAGGCGGGTCCCCTGGTATTTATCTATGCCGGACAGATTTCCATACGGAAGGGAAGTCCGGATCTGCTTCGTGCTTGGTCCTGCGCCAATCTAATGGATGCAGAGTTGCATCTTGTCGGATCATGGCGAATCTCCGACAAGCAGCGTCGCGAGCTTCCAAACAGTGTAAAATGGTATCCGCCTTGCTCAGCGACTCAACTGCGCGAGCATTACCAAGGGGCCGACGTCTTCGTTTTTCCCACCTATTCGGAGGGCTTCGGATTGGTGTTGGGTGAAGCGATGGCTTGCGGCCTGCCGGTCATTGCATCCAGTGCTTCGGCAATGGTGGATATTTTTACTGGTGCGGAGGGGGTGATGCTCGCTCCTGGGGATCTTGATGCCTTGATTGACGCGCTCCGATGGGCAAGCGAAAATCGCGATCGATTGCCCGCAGTAGGGAACGCGGCACGGAAAGCAATCGGGCGCCTTACGTGGGCCTCCTACCGCGCGCATGTCAAAAATGCTGTTGCACCGCTCCTCTGAACAATCCGTTGTCGCTAGGTCGAAGCATCGACTGGCCTTCATTGTCTCGCATCCGATTCAATATTATGCACCCCTCTATCAACGCCTCTCGCGCCGTGACGATATCGCGGTGAAGGTGTTCTTTACCTGGCATAATGGCGCGAAGTCGGTGCATGATCCGGGCTTTGGCATTCCGGTAGCTTGGGATATTCCGCTCAATCAAGGCTATGCGTTCGAGCTGATCGAAAATATTTCGGCGAATCCCGGTACGCATCGTTTTTGGGGCCTGCGTAACCCGTCCTTGGTGGAACGCGTTCTGGCGTGGGGCCCGACCGTGATGCATGTGACGGGCTGGGCCTGGGCATCGCATCTCCAAGCGCTCAGGGCGTTCAAAAAAGCCGGCATCCCCACGCTCTTCAGGGGAGACTCGCATGTCTTGGATAGGGCGCCCATTGGTCCGCGCAGATGGGCAAAACACCTTGCTCTTAGCCATATATATCGTTGGCCCGATGCATTCCTCGTCACCGGCAAGGCAAATTACGATTACTATCGGGCTTTGAACGTCCCGGCGGAGAAGCTCTGGCCCTGCTGTCATTCGATTGACTATGGCCGGTTTGCGGAGCCGGCGGCCCTATATGAGGAAGAGGCGCGTCGCTGGCGCGAAGAGTTGGGCATTGCCGATGACCAGATCGTCCTTCTTTTTGCCGGCAAGTTCGAGGCCAGAAAGAACCCGCTGGGGTTCATGAAGGCGGTCTTGCGCCTCGGGCGAGACAATATCGTTGCCGTGATGATCGGCGCTGGGGAACTTCAGGGGGAAATCGACACTCTGGCGAAAGATTACCCTAGTCTTTTCAGGGTGCTATCCTTTCAGAATCAGCGGCGCATGCCGGTGGCATACCGATTGGGAGATCTGTTTGTACTTCCCTCCACCTATGGGGAAACATGGGGGTTGGCCGTGAATGAGGCCCTGGCGTGCGGTAGACCCGTTCTCGTCAGTGATAAAGTCGGTTGTGCCGCCGATGTCGTGGATAGCGCTTGCGGCTACGTGTTTGGTACGGATGGAGGGGACGAGCTTTTTGCCGCTTTACGTCATTTGACAGGTAACAAGGCAACTCTTGAGGGCATGCGTTTGGCTGCCACCTCGAAGGCGCGCCGTTTCGACATTTCGGCCACGGAATCGGGTTTAATGGACGCCATCGGGCGCATCGACAGTCAATGAACGGCCAAAGAACAGCCAATTCCAGCCAATTGCTTGAGCTCCTGGGTTTGGGGTTCGTCCTGCTGACAGGCTTGGCCTACTTCTATTCGGCTCACTTTGAGGATTTCCTGGGGTCCACTATCGTGCTGTTCGCGGCGATGCTGCCGGCGGCGCTTTGGATGACCTCGCGTTCGGGCGGGATACCGATCTTCCCCACCGCGGCCATCCTCTACTGGCTGTATTATGGCCTCCCCACTATCCGCGGTGTGGGCGAACATGCGGGTTATTCACCAAGGCATGTTTTGGAAGCTGATCTTGCGGTTGCTCTGTTCTTGTTCGTGGCAACGGGAAGTTGGGTTCAGTTCCTGCGCCCCAGGCGTTCCGCTCGGCGCAAAGTTCGAGCTAGTCAATCGATGAACAAGCGAGCCGTGGTTTCATTGGTCATGATCGGCCTTACGCTGGGCGTGTCCTTCTATTTGCTTCTCTATAGCAGCTTTGCCGACATGCTCGGCAACGCCACGGGCGTGGTTCGTGCCGTCCTGCTGGCGCCGATGCTCCTTGCCTGCTACTTGCTCGGTTACGGCAGGGCGAAAGGGGTGTTTTCCGGCTTGCAATGGATTATCGCACTTTCGGCGTTATCCGTTGTGCTGGTGCTTCAGATTGGCGGACTCCAATTGATCAGCGGCGCCACCGAAGTAGGGGCGGCCTTGCTGGGGTACATTTTCACAGCCCGCCGTGTGCCTTGGCTCACGACATTGCTCGTTGCCGCATTGATCTCAATATTTCAGGCGGGAAAGGCCGACATACGTGATCGGTATGCGAACGTGAACGTGAAGGCGGAGATGACGCCGAGCCTGGTGAGCAACTGGTTTAGCGAAGGTCTTGGCGCGATGTCGAATAGCGCCAGCCATCAAAGTGTCGCAGACCGTGCCTCATTACTCGATCAACTGGTGCGCGTGATGGTTTGGACGCCAGACCATGTTCCCTATCTTTATGGCGCGTCCTACACATATCTGCCGGCAATGCTTGTGCCCCGCATCATCAACCCAAGCCGCGCCTCGAGCCAAGTCGTCATGAATCTGCTTGATGTGCGATATGGTTTTCTGACGCGCGAACAGACATCAAAAACCGCGGTCGGTGTGAACATCATTCCCGAAGCGTTCGCGAATTTCGGCTATCTTGGCGTAAGCATCATTGCGATGATCTTCGGCTTGTTCACCGGCTTCTTCTCCCAGCTTTCGATCAACGAGGAAGCCACCGCGCTGCCCAGCTTGCTCGCCATTGCCGCTATGGTGACCGTCATCGATATGGAAGCCGATTTGTCCTACCTCTTAACGACATTCTTCCAGTCGGTCATAGCGATAACTGTTTTCTATCACGGCTTGCGCTTCGCCTTTGGCACAGAGCCGGCAGGCCGTTTGCGGCAAGTTTCTTGAATTCAGCTCCCAAATAATGCGCATTCTGCAGGTCATCCCCAGTTATCTGCCCGCAACGCGCTATGGGGGACCGATCTTTTCCACCCACGCACTTTCAAAGGCCCTCGCAAAGCGAGGCCATGAAGTGCAGGTCTACACGACTTACGGTGGACAAGATCCGAACTCCCTGCCACCGCCCGAGGCCGAGCTTGACGGGGTTGCCGTCAATTATTTCCGTTCGGACTTGTTCCCTCGCTTATCCTGGGCTCCCGAGCTGGCGCGACAGCTGAAGCGCGAACTGCATCGCTTCGACATCGTTCACCTCCAAACAGTTTTTTTATGGCCGACCTGGTGTGCTGCTCGCCACGCTCGAGCACAGGGACTGCCCTACATCATTTCGCCCCGCGGCATGTTGGTGAAAGACCTGATCAAACGCCGTAATCGGGTGGTGAAATCTGCCTGGCTTGAATTGTTTGAAAAGACGAATCTGCGCCGCGCTGCCGCCGTTCATGTGACGTCCGCCACAGAGGCCCAGGATTTGAAAGATTTGCGCTTGAGTCTGCCTGAAACCGCTGTCATTCCCAACGGAATAGAGCAGCAGGAGGCGGTCGGGCCTATTTCCCCTGATATTTTGGCGGCCACGAAGTGCCATCCCTACATTTTATTCTTTGGCCGGCTGAGCTGGAAAAAAGGGATCGACACGCTGCTGGAAGCCTTTGCCCGAACGACAAGTGGATACCTCATCATTGCGGGCACCGATGATGAGGGTCTGTCGCGTATCTTGAACAAAACCGCGGAGGAGCTCGGTATCTCGGAGCGCGTTCGCATTATTGCGCGCACAATATCTGGTGCCGATAAACATCATCTGTTCCGATCGGCTCGTCTCTTTGCCCTCACGTCTCTTTCGGAGAATTTCGGTAACACCGTTTTGGAAGCGCTCGCCGCGGGAATAGCTGTCGTGGTTACCCCAGGGGTCGGCGCAGCCGAGATCGTCCTCGATGCCAAAGCAGGGTTCGTAGTACAAAAAAATGCCGCGATGTTGGGCGAGACATTTGGCATGTTGCTCAACAACGAAAGCCATGCCCGTGAGCTGGGTGAGCGCGGTCGCGATTATGTCGTTGAGAATTGCAGTTGGGATACAGTGGCGGAAAAAATGGAATCCCTCTACGAACGGTGCATTTCCCGAGCGTCAGAGCGAATTGGCTCCCTCCCGTCGGGCGGAGCCATACAGGCGTGACTGAATCGATGCTGAATGCAATTACGCCGGTCATCCTCACTTACAATGAAGCGGTCAATATCGGCCGCACCCTTGGCAGCCTGCAGTGGGCCAGCGAAATCATAGTCGTCGATTGTGGCAGCACGGACTCCACACTCGAAATCCTGCGCGCTGATCCACGCGTGCGACTTTACACAAGGGAATTTGATTCCCATCACAATCAATGGACTTTTGCGACCGGCGCGACAGACATAAAAACGCCCTGGATATTCAGGCTCGATGCTGATTATCAGCTATCACCAGAATTGGTGGATGAAATCTCTCGTCTAAACCCTAGAGGGCCTGAGAATGCGTTCCGCATACATTTTGACTACGCGATCTTCTCAAAGAAGTTGGTTGGTTCACTCTACCCGCCCAACACCGTGCTGCTCCGTCGGGGCAAATTTTCGATACAGGATGCCGGTCATACCGAGAGTTGGCAGGTGGAAGACCCAGTGGGAGAATTGAGGACCAAGATCGTCCATGACGATTGGAAGCCCATGTCCGCATGGCTGGGGGCCCAGGCCAGATACATGGCCCGCGAACTGAATGCGCCGGCCCGCACCGATCGCGGGCTTCGCGATTGGCTTAGGAGTCACCCTCCGCTCATGCCTATTGCGGTTTTTTTCTACTGTCTTTTTGGCAAGGGTTTGATTTTCAGCGGTCGGGAAGGTCTTTTGTACACGGTGCAGCGGACCTTGGCGGAGGCAATATATTCGCTTCTCTATTTGGAAAAGGAGTTCCACAAACAGTGCAACAAAGATCGCACGTGATTACGTCATCATGGTGGCGATAATGTTCATCGGTTGCATCGATTGCGCATCACCATAATTCTCGGACCGTATTATCCGGTCCCCACGGTGTTGGGGGGTGCAGTCGAGAAAGTTCAACTGCAATTGGCGGAAGCCTACGCCGCTGCAGGACATGAGGTAACACTCATCTCTCGGCAATTCGGCGACCTTGCCTCGAACGAGGTGGATGCCAAGGTCAATCATATTAGGATTCCTTCCTTCAACCGAAGCCGAAGCCATCTCGCCAACTTCGTACACGACATGATCTATAGTTGGCACGCCTCTAGGGCGTTGCCGCCCGCTGATGTTACAGTCACAAACGGCTTCTCACTGCCATTTTTCATGCCAAGGAAAGCCGGCCGGATTTACGTGCATGTCGCCCGCTTTCCAAAAAGACATCTCTTCCTGTATCGGAAGGCAGATCGATTTCAGGCGGTATCATCGGCCGTCGCTCAGGCAATTGCGCAGCAAACACCTTCATTGGCCAAGAAGGTTGTGGTGGTCGGTAATCCTATACCACAGCAGTATTTTACGAACGAGACCAAGAGTGCGGCGATTCTGTTCGTCGGACGAATCGCGCGTGAGAAGGGCGTCCACGAGCTTGTACAAGCTTTTGCCGATATCGTGAGGGAGGGACGTTGTGATCTCCCATGGACGCTACGCATCGTTGGTCCCCATGCATTTGAACATGGCGGCGGCGGGCCCGCCTACCTCGAGGAATTGAAGCGCATCGCCGCCCCTTTGGGTGAGCGCTGCCAATTTGTGGGGCCGGTTTTTAACGAACAGGCGCTCATCCGCGAATACGCCGCAGCAGCGATCTTTGTCTATCCTTCGCTTGCCGCGAAAGGGGAAGCCTTTGGGCTGGCGCCATTGGAAGCAATGGCCGCGGGATGCGCTGTCATTGTTTCGAAGCTGGCCTGTTTCGATGATTTCATCCAAGATGATGCAAACGCTCTCCAGGTCGATCTTTCGCAAAGTGCCTTGTCTGGGCGATTGGCCAAAGGGTTAGCCCGATTGATGGCTGACCGAGCCAAGCGAGAGCAACTTGGCTCTGCCGCTCGCATCAAGGCGGAAGAATTTCGTGCCCCCGTGATTGCCGGCAGGATGTTGCATGATTTTGATAATTTACTTCGTCATTGATACTTCTCGCCAAACAAAGCAGCTCTAACGTTACCAAGCTGATGAGTTTGAAATGCTTATCTTAGGACTAAATGCATTCCATTGTGATTCAGCTGCCGCCCTGGTTCGGGACGGTGAGTTAGTAGCCGCGGCGGAAGAAGAGCGGTTTCGTCGGATAAAACATTGGGCTGGGTTTCCAGCCTGCGCTATTGAATATTGCCTCAAAGAGGGTGGCGTTGAGATTGGCGATATCGATCATATCGCCATCAATCAGGACAGCAGTGCGCACATGTTGCGCAAAGTGCTATATGTTTTAAGGCGAAACCCAACCAGTCTGTTGCTTTCACGATTAAAGACACGGGGAAACCGCAAAGGCATTCTCGATCTCGTAAGTGATCTCTATCCGGAAAATACGATTCGCGCACCCTTGCATCGGATTGAGCACCATCTATGCCATATGTTTTCCGCTTATCACGTTTCACCTTTTCCTGAGGCCGCGATTTTATCGGTCGACGGCTTCGGGGATTTCTCCAGCGCGGCATGGGGGATGGGGAGCGGCGGCAAAGTGACGGTCGATGGCCGCATCTATTTTCCCCATTCGCTTGGTCTTTTCTATCAAGCGCTGACTCAGTATCTCGGCTTTCCCAACTATGGCGATGAATATAAGGTGATGGGTCTGGCAGCCTATGGAACACCTACATTCCTTGCCCAGATGCGGCAGATCGTGGACCTGAATGCGCCGAATTTCCGACTAAACCTCTCATATTTTCGCCATCAGGTAGAAGAGCTGCCGACGCAGTGGGTGGACGTATCGCCAACTTTTCAGGATCTTTTCACACCCGCTTTGGAAGATTTGCTGGGCCCGCGGCGCAAAAGCACCGATCCGTTGGAGCAGCATCACAGGGATATCGCCTCATCAGTGCAAGCGATGTACGAGGAGGCCTTTTTCCATCTGCTCGTTCCTTTGCAAGAATCCACAGGCACCCGGGCCTTGACTCTTGCGGGCGGTTGCGCCGCCAACTCTGTTGCAAACGGCAAAGTGGTTCGCAACACCAAATTCGATCATGTGTATGTCCAACCGGCTGCGGGAGACGCTGGCGGTTCGATCGGCGCGGCATTCGCGGTGTGGCAAAAGCTGGGCGGCGAGCGCCGCTTTGTGATGAACCACGCATTCTGGGGGCCACATTTTTCGACGGAGGAAATTCAGCGCGCTCTGGCGGGCCGACAATCGGATATTGATGCGAGCGATTGTTCGGTTCGGACAATCGCGGATGAAAATGAGCTTTGTTCTCAAGCGGCGGCGCTAATCGCAGAAGGAAATGTCGTAGGCTGGTTTCAAGGGCGCATGGAGTGGGGACCTCGCGCGCTGGGCAATCGGTCGATCTTGGCCGATCCCCGCCGGCCCGACATCAAAGAGCTTCTCAATGCCAAGATTAAGCGGCGAGAGTCATTTCGTCCGTTCGCCCCGTCGGTGCTCGATTGGGCCGTCCAAGAATGGTTCGAAGACAGCGACCCGGTGCCCTTTATGATGCAAGTGTACCCGATCCGCCAAGAAAAGCGGGCGCGTATTCCAGCGGTAACCCATGTGGATGGGACTGGCCGCCTGCAGACGGTGACCAGAGAAGCAAACCCACGGTATTATCGGCTGATCGAGGCATTTTCTGATATCACCGGTGTCCCAATGGTGCTCAACACATCATTCAATGAAAATGAGCCGGTGGTCTGCGCACCTGAAGAGGCGTTGGACTGCTTTTTACGGACGCGAATGGACGCGTTGGTCCTCGGAAATTTTGTCGTTCAAAGGGCCAAGACCTGAAAGGTAGCGAATTTTATTCGATTTGGCGCGGTTGAATCGACAGCCCAATAGGACTATGCGGGAAAGATACGAGTGCACAGATATGTGCGAATTCGCTCAAAGACGTCCCGCGAATTGCATTGCCACACTCGGCCAAGTCGCTTTAGCTTCCAAGGCGCAGAATCGACCAATGTCAAAAGCTGTCTGATGTATTACCGAACATTGCTGGCGCTTTTCACTAGCCTTTTCCTCGTGGTGACAGTCACCGTTGCGGTCGCACAGCAAGCCCAACCGGCCACCAAAACCACCACGCCGCCGGTCGCGCAACAGGTTCAGCCGGCCGCCAAAGCGGCTACGCCACCGGTCACCCAGGTCACACCTGCCTCAGACGAAAGCTACCATCTGGGAAGCGGCGACAAGATTCATGTGGGGGTTTTCGGTCAGCCCGACCTCAACGGCGACTACGTTGTTGATGGGGGTGGCTCGGTCCAATTGCCGCTTATAGGTTCAGTCAAAGCGGTCGGGCTGACCGTCGCCGAATTTCAGCAGCAAGTGACCAGTAAGTTTTCGGACGGTTACTTAGTAAACCCAAATGTGGAAGTGGACGTCGTGAGTTATCGCCCCTTCTACATTATCGGAGAGATCAGAGGCCCAGGCCAGTACCCCTACGTCAACGGCATGAGCATACTGAATGCGGTTGCTTTAGCGGGCGGCTTCACAGATAGGGCCGACAAGAGCGAGGTTTACATTCGCAGGAATGGCTCGGCGAAGGAAATTGAATACCCCGCTGATGAGACCACAAAGGTTAACCCAGGAGACATTGTGCGCATCTCAGAACGCTTCTTTTGAGCAGCTTAAGAGTTTCTGAGGGGTGTGATGTCCTTGACGTAACGGCAACTACGTAGATTTCCCGGTTTGCGGGTTCCCGTTAAGGTTTGCCATTACCCCCCCCACGTGATAATTTCCTTAAGTAACACAGGGATATAACCCCGGAAGGCACCCAGAGGGGCACAGTTGTATGAGTGTGTTAAATCGCGTTCGTCTTAGCGCGAAGGGGCTGCTTATGCTTGCCGCTGCCGCGTTGAGCATAATCGTCATTGCCCAAGCCATGCCATCAGCGTACGCCCAATCAACAACCACGAATTTATCGGCGGACCAACTTGCGGCGATCCAGGTTGCCGTCCAGACCGCCCTTGCGGATATAGATCCTTCTTTAACCGGGGAAGCGCGCGCGCAGGCAATATCGCAGGCGTTGGCGCAGGTTGCGACTACTCAGATTAACCAAAACGGTGCGGCTGCCTTAGCCCCAGTCATAGCGGCTGCCATTACGGCCGGCGTTCCGGCAGCCCAGGCCATCGCCCCGATCTTGCCCGTAGCCGCCAATTTGGGAATAACCGGCCCGGCGGCGGTGAATGCAATAGCGCAGGGCGCTGTTTCCGCAGGTGCTTCGCCAGTACAAGCCGCCGAGGCTATCATAGCCGTCGCAGCTCAGACCAATGTGACGTCCAACGCCGTTGGTACAGGGTTAGGCCAGGCCGCCGCGGCGATTGCTCCTGCTAATTCGAATGCCGCTACCCAAATCGCACTGGTCGTTTCCAACGAGGGCACCCTCTCCATGGGCCAGGCATATGGATCCAGTGTGGTCGCAAACGGCGGCTCGCAACAACTGGCCGGTATTGGGCAACAAAGTCCGACCGCGAATTTCATCACGGGCACCATAAACAGCTCAAATAACAACAATAATGGCGGTAATAACGACAACAACACTAACAACGGCTCCAACAGCACCACGCTGAACAGCACCAGCAATCTGTCGAGCGGTAATAATACAGCCGCCAACGCGCCGACCGTGAATCTGGGATCGGGCGCCTCTCAGCAAATCGCCGCCGTAGGAACGACGCTTAGTTGTACGACGCCTTCCTGTAGCTGAACAAAAAAAGATGCAGCGCGGGCAACTAAAGCAGACCGAAATGAGTTTTGAGGGGCAGAATCGTGACGCGTCGTTGGTATCTCCCGTTCTTTGCATTCAGCACGTTCGCCATATCACCTGTATTCGCTCAGACAGTTGCGGAGCCAGGCTCGCCGGAATCGAGTTCGGTAGCTACTCCCCCGCGGCCGTCAGCTTTTGTTACCGCAACTGATCCTTATGCTGCAAAAGGTTTACCGCTTGGCGGGTTTCGCCTTTATCCGACAATCGAAGTGACCGGGGACTATGACAATAACGTGTATCTGACTGAGACAAATCCGAAGGACGACTTCTTCGCCCGTGAAACAGCGCAGGCGATGCTTCATTCCGATTGGTCGCGCCACGAATTGGACATCTATGCTGCTGGAAGCTTCTACCAATATGTCAGTCTGCCCTTGCAGGACCATATCGACTGGGATGGAGGTGCGGATGGACGATTGGATATCTACCAGGGTCTTAGCTTGTCGGGCTCTGGATCCTATTCCGCGGAGCATTTGGCGAATTCTTCGCCAGATCAGTCAACCAGTGCCAAAACACCGACCCCGTTTTCCATCGTTCAATCCAATGCAACGCTGTCCTACAACCCCTATCATTTTGGGTTCTATATGGGCGGCGCGTTTACCCGTTTTGTCTATGAGCCCTCGAAACTGATCAATGGGACTTTGGGGGATAATTCTGATCGCAACGAGGATAGTTATTCGGGTTTCGCGAAAGCGTCATACGAATTTTCACCGGGTTACGCGGTCTTCGTTCAAGGCAATGAAAACCTTACCCACTATGATCTGCCACTCGATCGCTCGGGTCTGGATCGTAACAATCAGGGTTATACCGCAAACGCTGGTTTGGACATGCTAATCACGACCCTCATTCGTGGCCAGGCGTTCGTTGGCTACATGGATCAACGGTATAAGTCACCCTTCAGCGACGTGACGGGAATCAATTTTGGCGCCAATGTCGATTGGGCTGTTACCTCGCTTTGGACCATTCACCTCCTCGCGTCGCGCTCATTGAACGGAACGGTTTTGGCAACCGCGTCTACGGAAGACGACAAATCCGCACAACTGTCGGCAGATTATCGCTTGGAGTCCAATATTACGATTACTGGCTCGGCAATGTATCTGGACGCGACGTTCGATGGTTCCAATCGTACCGACCAATATGTTGAGCCGCGCCTACAGGTTACTTATCACATGAACCCCTGGATCGGCATTGAGCTGTCTGACACCTATCAGCGCCGGTTCTCGACAACGGTTGGGCAAAACTTCACTGATAATATCGCGTATCTTGGACTGAAATTCCAAGAATGAAAAACGAGCGGGAAATGCAAGGGGTTGAGAAACCGTTAGGGGCAAAGGGTCCCGCTCACCGCGCGGCGCGTATTAGCCGCTCGAGTTTCGAGGCAATGGAAACATGACCATGCAGCGTAGCTTTGCGACGGGAACACTGTTGCCCCTTGAGCCAGTCGAACCGCAAAATTCGAGCCCAAGTTTCGACTTTAACACTATTCTGAGGTTAGTGGTTCTCCACTATCGGCTCATTGTGGGAACAACGTTGGCGGTCGTCGCCGTTACGCTCATCAACGTCGCCAATATCACGCCGCAGTACGATGCGTCGGCGCTTATTCTCATTGACCAGCAAAGGAACAAGGTTACCGATCCAAATGCTGTTCTGTCGGCAATGACTATCGATCCGATAACAGTCGACAATCAGCTTCAGATTTTGCAATCACGCGATCTGATGAATGAGGTGATTGACACGCTCAAGCTGGACAAAAACCCTCCTCCAGCCGCGCCGCCGAGTTTACTTTCCGGGGTCATGCATTATCTCAAACCGACCAATTGGTTTGGCTCCCGGGTTTCAACAAAACCATTGTCTTCGACTGCCGCGCGTCGTGAAGATTTAATCGGCATGCTGCTCGGTGGCGAAAGGGTGAATGCCATCGAGATGTCGTCAGCTTTGCAGATCGGCTTTCGATCCACCAACCCACATTTATCTGCCCAGGTCGCCAATGCTATTGCGGATGCTTATGTGCAGCAGCAGGTGACGGTTAAATCTCAAGCCACCCAGAAGACATCTCAATGGCTAGCTGATCGCCTCCAGGCCCTTTCCTCTCAGATGCAAGCCGTGGACGCGGAAATGCAAGAGTACAAGATCGCCAATAATATTACTGAGGCGGCAAACGGCCAATCTTTCCTCGACCAGCAACTTGCGCAGCTAAACGGCCAGCTGGTAACCGCACGGTCAGACTTGGCGCAGGCCCAGGCGAAATATGCGCAGGCGAAACAACTGCAGGCGAGCGGGCGTGCTCAAGATATCTCGCAGATATTTCAGGCGGGCCTCATCCAGCAATTGAGGACGCAACAATCGGAACTGTTGCGCCAAAAAGCGCAATACCTAAATATGTATGGCCCCAAGCATCCCAAAATGCAGGAGTTGGAGTCACAGCTAAAGGATATCGACATCAAGATTGATGACGAAGTCACGCGCGTGGTGGCTACTGTCGCCAATGACGTTGCTATGGCCAACGCTCACGTCTCGTCGTTGGAGACAAGCCTCTCGCGGCTTGAGGCGGATTCTGGCGTTCAAGACACGGCAAAAATAAAGCTCGCGGAACTGGAGGCACGGTCCACCTCGGCGCACCAGCTTTATCAAGCTTTTTTGGAGAAATTCAAGGAAACGCAGGGACAGGAAGGCATCCAGGTTGCCGACTCGCGCGTCATCTCTCGTGCCATAGCCCCCGATCATTCAGCTTTCCCAGACAAGACCCGGGATCTTGAGATGGCCTTGGCTGGCGGACTCTTTTTGGGATTCCTTTTGGCTTTTACCGCAGAGCGTTTCGATGGTCGTCTTAGATCGGCCGAACAGCTGGAAAATTTGATTCATCTTCCCGTGCTCACTACCATCCCTGAGGTGGAGCGCAGCAAAGGAGGTGGGCCGGCTGCCGATCGCCTCATCGAAAAGCCATTGTCCACGTTTGCGGAGTCTATACGTGGCTTGGAACTGGCGCTTTCACACTCCAATATCGACCGCAAACCCAAGACGATTCTGATAACATCCTCGGTGCCCGACGAAGGAAAAACCACGGTTGCGGTGAGCCTGGCCAGAGTCTGCGCAAGAGGAAATAAAAAAGTTCTCTTGGTGGACTGCGATTTCCGCAGGCCATCTGTGCGCAAGGCATTGGGCCTTGAGGTTTCTCGCAGCCTTCTGCAGACTCCGAATACGGAGGACCGTGCCAACGGTCTGTTGGACGTGCTTTCCGGCAGTAAATCTGTGGAAGAGGCGGCCATAACCGACCCTCACTCGTCCGTGAGGGTCCTTTTGACTCTGCGGATTCCCACCAATCCAACCGATATCTTAGGGTCGAGTGCGATGGAGCGGTTCATAGAGCAGGCTGCGCGCGAGTGGGATTATGTCATACTCGACTCCGCTCCTGTGCTTCCCGTGAATGACACCAAAATTTTAGCGCCCCTGATCGACACTGTCGCGTTTGTTGTGCGCTGGAAGAAGACGCCCAAGGAGGCTGTGAAGACGGCGGTTCGTTCACTTGCCGACATCAAAGCCCGGGTAGCCGGAGTTGTCATGACGCGAGCGGATCTAAGACGGCACCGCTATTATGGGACCGGCTACCAAAGCTATCATAAATACGAAAAGTACTACACGAACTGACAGCGCGCACCTTGCACCTGAGCATTAGTCTTCGGTCTTTGCCGAAGAGCATATACGCGGGCTCCGACATATTGTTCGAGCAGGTTGCTTTCGGGCTATTCATTGCAACCCTCGCATGGTCGCCCTTTCCTCTCGGCAGCAATCGGCCATGGTCATGGTCGCTGCTTGCTTTGCTCGTAGCTTGCGTTTGGTGCCTCTGGTCCTGCTCGGTTTGGCGCAGGCCCAGCACAGCGATCCCGCTGATGTATGGCTACAGAGTAGCCATCATTTTAGTGCTGCTGGCGATCGCATGGGGTCTCATCCAAGTTCTGCCTATCGTCCCGCGCGACTGGGTGAGTCCTATTTGGCAAAACACGGCATCGCTCATTGGCAGCAAGCTGGCTGCAACCATCTCCGTTTCGCCTTGGCGCTCGACGACGGAATTGATGAAGTTGGTGAGCTACGTCATGGCGGCCTGGCTGGCCCGCGTGTTCGCACGCTCACCGGAGGGTGCATATAAACTACTCGATGCGATCATCATCGTTGGCGCGCTCTACGCCGCATATAGCTTCGTCCTCTTGTTGATCGGCCACTCTCAGTTCGAGATCTTTTATGGGATTCCGTTGCGGGAAACGGCGTTTTCCGGTCCCTTCGTGAATCGAAATAGTTTTGCTACCTATGAGGGGCTGGTGGCGGTGTGCGCCGGCAGCCGATTGATTACGAAGACCTGGAGCCGGGCCGAGTCCGCTCCGGATATCGGCGGGCGCTTACTGAGCACGGGCCACTACTTGGCCGGCAAAGGCGCTGTTTGGTCGGTGGCCGCCTTGCTGACGTTCTCCGCCGTTGTCATGACCGGCTCGCGCGCGGGAAATCTGGCCACCTGGTCCGCAACGATAGTCGTTTTGTTCATTTCCCTCGGGCTGGCGAAGCAACAAAAGCGCGGATGGTTGGCCTTAAGTGTCGCGGTCTGCGTTATCGCGGTGACGTTCGCATTGCTAGCCGTCAATGGCGCGACGCTCGCTGGGCGCCTCGACGATATGGCGGCGACGGGTGATACCACCCGACTTTTGCTTTGGAATGCCGCTCTGAAGATGATCCAAAGTGCTCCGCTGACAGGTTGGGGCCTTGGTACCTATCAACTGGTGTATCCCCTTTATACGACGGGCAGCCTGCACTTCATTATGGACAAGGCACACAACGACTTTCTGGAATTCGCGGCCGGATTTGGCTTGCCCGCGGCGGTTCTTTGGTGGTTCGCGCTGGCGTGGCTCGTTGCAATATGTGGGCGGGGGATTTCCACACGTAAGCGACATCGCGTGCTCCCTGCGGCGGCTTTGGGGGCCAGTATTCTGGTCGCCATTCACTCGATTTTCGATTTCAGCCTGCAAATGCCCGCTATCGCCCTCACATATGCCGCGATCCTGGGGCTTGGCGCGGCTCAGGCGTTTCCCACCTCTCAAAATTTGGAGCAGGGTTGAGACATGAGGTCGGGCTGGGGAATTCGCATCAGCTTGTTGTTTCCTGTGCTGGTGCTAGCCATGCTTGCGCTTCCTCGGTTCAACGCCGGCTTTTTGCGGGAGAAGGCGTTTCCTGCGACTGACTATATCGAAACGGACACGCCTCTTGCGCCGGCCACATACCGGGATGTTGCGCGTCTTCTGGCGGGAGCATCGCACGACGATTCCGAGACGGCGCTTCTTCAAGCCGAAGCGGCTATCAACGCGGGGGCCGTGCCCGCCTCGCTCATTCCGGAAGTGGAACATGCCCTTTCGAATTCGCCATTGTCTGCGCGTGGATGGATTATTTTGGCGTCGCTATTGACGGATATTGATCGTCATAAGGCAGCCGCGGCTTTTTTGATGGCTTTGAACCTTGCGCCACGGGAATATTATTTGGTTTTGCCCAGGTTGTTGGTGGGAGCCCCTCTTTGGGCCGAATTACCTGATCCTGCCCGGGCCAAGCTCCTTTCGGATATACAGGGCCTAGCGAACGACCAAAGCAGACGTGGGCAGTTGCGTCTTTTGCTGATGCGGCGGGGAGGGGCAGACCTTCTGCTACGTGCTTTTGCCGGCCGCCCGGAAACGCTTCGTGAATTGAACCGCGATCTCGCGCGGGGAAGGCTGGGCTTGTAAGTTGCGCAGCGGTGCTATCCTGTTGCGCATCGGCCAGCGATTCTAGGAGGCTAAACGAATGTCTGCCGCACGCCAAAAATATGCGACACGCAAGCGTGTGATGGTCACCGGTGGGGCCGGATTTATTGGCTCACACCTTTGTGAGCGCCTTTTGGCAAACGGTGATGATGTTCTGTGCGTCGACAACTTCTTCACGGGAGCGAAGGAGAATGTCTCGCAGCTGCTGTCTCATTCAAACTTCGAATTGCTTCGCCACGACGTGACATTCCCGCTCTATGTGGAAGTGGACGAGATCTATAACCTCGCCTGTCCCGCAAGCCCAATTCACTATCAGTTCGATCCTGTTCAAACGACGAAGACCAGCGTTCACGGCGCCATCAATATGCTGGGGCTGGCCAAGCGTTGTAAGGCGAAGATACTCCAAGCCTCGACCAGCGAGGTCTATGGCGATCCCGAAATTCATCCCCAGCCGGAGACATATTGGGGCCGCGTCAATCCAGTAGGGATCAGGAGCTGTTATGACGAAGGTAAGCGCTGCGCGGAAACGTTGTTCTTCGATTATTGGCGTCAGCACAAATTGCGCATCAAGGTTGTTCGTATCTTCAATACATATGGCCCGCGCATGCATCCGAACGATGGGCGCGTGGTCAGCAACTTCATTATTCAGGCCCTCAAAGGCGAGGACATAACCATATACGGCGATGGGAGCCAGTCGCGCAGCTTCTGCTACGTCGATGATCTCGTCGATGGATTGATCAGGATGATGGCGAGTGACGATGATGTCACCGGGCCCATAAATATCGGCAACACTTCGGAGTTCACGATGCTGGAATTGGCCGAGAAAGTGGTGGGACTCACCGGCAGCCGGTCCAAGATACGGAACATGCCGTTGCCTCAGGATGATCCGCGGCAGCGGCAGCCCGACATCGGTCTTGCCCGAAAATTCCTGAACTGGGCGCCGAATGTGCCGTTGCAGGCGGGCTTGGAGCGGACGATCGCTTACTTCCAGACTCAGCTTAGATAACGCCGGGCGATGGCATACTTGACTAGAACCCCGCATTGGCAAGAAAGGCGGCCCGAAAGGCTGCAACCGTTAGCGCCAGCGGCTACGGCCACAAGAGTTTGATTTTTGCATGAACCATCGCGTCGTGCTTGGGGTTGAAGATGCGACGCGTGCCGATGTCGGCGTGACCGGAAAGCGCCTCGCCTATCGGCGGATTGACGCAGCCTAAGTCGATCCCGTGTAAGCCCTTGGGTTCATCGATTGGCGCAAAGTTCGCGGTTGTGAAGTCACACATTTCCGTCTCCAGTTTTGGGGGAAGAAAGCGTGGCACAAACGTCTGTCTTCTTGATGACCACTACCACCACGCCGCCAACCATCGCGGTTCATCTTCCCAATAGATGATCTGGCGTGCAGCACTGCGCGTGGGAAATAAATGATTTTCTAGAAGATGCCGTTGAGGCCAAAAAACGCTCACAATGCGCTTATGGCCGATCCGATCCATCATGTTGAAGACGCGCGGTATATCGTTTGGGTTCACATAATAAATGAGCTCGAATGCCGTCACCAGATCGAAGCGTTCATCAGTGGGTATATCCGACAGCCTTCCCACTGAAAAAGTTGCGTTTGGGTTATTTGCGAATTTGCAGCGCGAGCGCCGAACGGCGGTCGCGCTTATGTCGAGGCCCCGCACCTTTTGAGCTAAATTCAACAGCCACTCGGTCTGATGGCCTTCGCCCGAGCCGATCTCAAGAATTGCTTCGACTGGTCCTATGTTCTCACTGATGATGCGGTTGGTTTCTTCAAAGCGATAAACATCGCCCGGATGGTCCAAGTGCCATGGATTTTCGGTGGAATAAATTCGTTCCCATTTGGACAATGGATGAGCGAGATATTGGGGTATTCGCCCGAGACAATATGCAAGTGCGGGGATTATTTTCTTCGCCTTTGCGATATGCATCGGTGAGCCCTTCAAGGGTTACGAGAGTTAAATTCGCCGATTTTAGGTGTCATAGCTCGCTGTCTGGATAGACCGGCCGGGCAGAATGCTACGGGAGCATGTGGTAAGCGAATCAACCCAGAAACCTCGCCACATCATTCCTATGCGCTCAATGGTCGCTGTTCGGGATTGTACGCTCAGCGAGCAACGGTTGACCGTCTCCGAATGGATGGCCCCGTCTCCCGCTCGAGGAGCTCTGTGGCAATATGCAGACACAGTTCTGGCTTCATTTGGCCCTCATCTGCAGGTGGGGTTGACCGTCGATAGGTAGGCTCCCCTCTTTTCGTCCTTCTTCTGCACACAGACGCATCTCAGCGTCTTGGCGGTGCGGGCGGCCGTGACGGTGCCCCGACGCTTGACATCGCGGAATTCTGCCTTGAGGTGGGCAGGTCCTGGCCGCTTGAGCCGCGCGGTGGGCCGCTGGTCTAACTCACGAAGCCGAGATCACGCGACGAAACGACAAGCCCTCGTAGAAGCGCCGGCGGTTGAACTCCTTCGATGCTAAGCCGGATTGCACTGTTGGAGCGCCAATTTTTTCGCCAAGGCCGGCGGGCACCCTCGCAAGAACCGGCTCCTTGGTTATTTTACGGATTGATGCAGCCCTTTGCCCCGAATATCGCTATTTGGTATACTTTCGGCCCATCTTGTGGCCCGGACTGGCCCCGAAGGAGTAGCGTAATGTCCGCGGAAGACCGGTTCAATAAAAGTGGACAGCGACAACAAGGGTCAAAAGAACCCCGGCGGTCCGACCCCAGTAAGCGGCGCCCCTGGCACCCTCCGGTTTTCTCGACCCTAGAGGTGGCGGCGACTGAGCAGGTGCAACCTGACAATGGGGGAGGCGGCGGCAGCCATTGTTGGAACCGCTGGAAATGTAGTTGATCGCCCGAACTGAATGCCTAACCCGGGAAATTTAGACGATCTCTATTCCGACCCCAACGGAAGGTCCAAACGCATCACGCGGGCACCGGGATTGCTTAGCGCAGAAGTAGATGGCGAAGCCGTCATTATGAGCTTGAGCGAGGGTTGTTATTTCGGCCTCGACGATATCGCTAGTGACGTATGGAGGCGTCTGGAGCATGGCTGCGAGCTATCCCAGTTGGTGGACAATCTCATGGAAGACTACGATGCGCCACGGGAAGTCATCGAGAAAGATATAATCAACTTGCTTCGGAGATTGGCGGAACGCGATCTTGTTGTGCTCACGTGACGGTATTCATCCGAAGGTGGCAAACGCTTTCAACGCGAGAGAAATGGCTCGCCTTAGAGGCGCTTAGCTGTCTTTTTCTGGCCCGCGTGATTTTGGCCCTGTTTCCGTTTGCAACCGCTTTGCAGATCATGAAGCAACGAACCGCCGGCAGAACAGTCCGCGCAGGGATCTCAAGTAACGCGGAAGAGATAAAGCGGGCTGTATCCCGGGCTGCCTGCCATGCCCCGTTTAAAGCGGTTTGCTTGCAGCAAGCGTTCGCAGCGTTTTTGATGCTCCACCGCCGCGGTCTTCCTGCCACCGTACATTTGGGAGTCCGCCGGCAAGAAGGAGCTGCATTAGCAGCGCATGCATGGAGTATGTCGGGCGACATCCCCATCACCGGAACCGAGTTGGCAGATCAGTTTGAACCGATCGCGGTTTTTACCGCATGAGCCACACCTACCGATTGGGCTCTTCTAAACTCCTCTCAGACATTGAACTTCCTGAACTTGCGCCTTGGGCGGACGATTTTCCGGAAACCGACATCATTCAATTCAAGCTTGGGCGAGCTGAGACAACCGGCAGCAGTCAAAGTTACATCATCCAGGCTCCGCGCCGAGTGCTTATCGAAGGCGGTGTCCGCGTGACCGTCGAACTTGCCAACGATGATGACATGGCCGACGTACGGGCCCTGTTGATGGGTCCCGTCCAGGCTATACTTTGGCACCAACGCGGTCTTTTACCGCTCCACGCGAGCGCGGTGAGCGCGAATGGCTCTGCGATAGCGATAGCGGGGCCCTCGGGAACAGGAAAATCAACGCTCGCCGCGCAACTCTCTACACTGGGCTGTCCCGCGCTGGCAGACGATATCTGCATTGTTGATTCTAGCAATGCGTCCGTCCTCACAGGTCAGCGGCGATTGCGGCTCTGGCGAAGCGCGCTTGACCAATTGGGCATTCCGGTTACCGGCCTTCCTCGAGCAATGTCGCGCACCGAGAAGTTTGTGCTCATAACAGAGGCGGAACCGAGCCCGGTGCGACAACCTCTCGCACACATAGTGCTGCCAGTTCGTACCAGGGATCGGTCGATGCAAGTCAAGCAACTTCACGGAGCTGATGCTACTCTGGCGGTAACGAATGTGGTCCACATGTTGCCGGTCGCGCACGAGCTGAATTTGGGCGCGGCTGTCTTCCGGGCTCTGATCCTATTGCAGACGCGAGGCGTCCGTGTTTGGCGTGCGTTTGTGCCTGACGACCTTGCGACGATAAGAGACGTGGCATCTGACTTACTGGCGAAGCTGGATGTCTGAGGCGTTGCTTGAGAGTGCAGAGTTCAGAATATTCCGTCAGGCTTTGCGGGATAACCCTGAAGATCGCGACGCACTGGCCAAAGAAATCTCATCGGGGCCTTGCGATTGGTCCAGGATCTTGGAGGGAGCGCGCCGACACCGGCTCGAACACGCGCTGCTCACGGGGCTGAAGGGGCACGACTTGCTGCCTGCCGAGTTTATCAGAGATTTGCGCGAAGCAGCGCGGGAAGCGTCTCGCAATAGTCTTATGCAGATGCGGGAAATTGCTCGCATTGCCACAGCGTTCCAACGCGCAGGCGTTCCCATTATCGCGTTGAAAGGTGTCGCGCTCTCGATCCAAACAGGGCGTGATCCTGCGCACCGCAATTCACGCGACATCGATCTATTGATCCCCAGCGATGGTCTCGCGGCATCCGACACCGTTATGCGCGCGGCAGGCTATAGAACTGAGGGCCAGGACGTTTCCGCGATGGCCGCAAACTATCTTCGGTGGAACAAAGAGGTGAAATATTTTCACCCGGAAACGCACACGCTCGTCGAACTGCATTACCGATTGGTCGACAACTCGGCATTTCTTCACATTGAATTTGATGAGTTATGGCAAGAGCGCGAACTTGTAACAATTGCCGGTGTCAATGTTGCAGTTATGCCGCGCCGACACTTGCCGATTTATTTGTGCGCTCATGGAGCTGCTCATGCGTGGGAAAGGCTCTGCTGGCTCGTTGATTTTGCAGCAGCGATGTCGATCGGAGGGTGCACGGCAGAGGATTTTGAGTTGGCTGCGGCGAGGGGAGTTGAAGCTCCGATGCTGCATGCATTATTGCTGGCCCACACATGGCTGGGCCGGACCATCGATGAAAAGCAGCTAGCACGGGCCAATAGTAACAGACGAGTGGCTCGGCTAAACGCGTTTCTGAACCGGTCTTATGGTTTGAAGACCTGGTTTAGAAGTCCCCGCCGCGGCTCGCTCGCGGGCTTTCTGCGATATTCGATTTGGTTGCGTTGTTACGTTTATTCGCTAAAGCCTGATTGGCAGTTTAGAAAAAGGCAGATAGCGCGCGAATTGATCGCGCCCGCGGATTGGGACACCTTCCGCCTTCCGCCATATCTGGCTTGGGTTTACCCTTTCCTGCGGCCGCTCGGATGGATCGTTCGCCGACTTGCAGGGACCGCTTAGCGCGACGGGTAATTGCGGATTAAGGGCGCAAAGACCATCTGTTGAATCGGGGGCAGATCGTCTATTCTGGTGTGCAAATCAGCTGGATCGACTTCGACGTCAAAGGGCCCCACGTCGGTGGCTTGAAAATCCATTTCCACTACCGCTATGACTTTCTTGAATTTCGGGGGCCGCATGCGAGCTGTTGATACTGTTTGTGCGCTATCCAGGTATGATTACGCTGGTGCTGTTCTGAAACGCTATCTACCGGTCAACGGACTAGTTTTTGACGTCGGCGCCGGTGACGGAATTACCCGCCCCAAAGTTCTCGGCGCGGGGCATCGCTGGCGCGGGTTTGATCTCGAACCTATCAACGATCTGGTTCAAACTTGGAATCTTTCGAATCCTTGCCCGGTGTCGGATACTCCAGACGCGATGCTTTTACTGGATGTGATCGAGCATCTGGGCGACTGCGATACGGCTCTCAGCAACATCAGCGCGATTGCGCGTAAAGGCGCGTTGCTCGTCGTGACCACCCCCAATCCGCGCTGGAGCAAAGCGCGCTGGATGACATTGTTTACTGGGTATCAGACCTGCTTTCAGGTAGCAGATTTGGACAATGGGCATGTTTTCCCGGTTTGGCCGCACGTGATGGAATATATTCTGGCAAAACACGGATTTGAAATCGTCGAATATGCAACGTTGGATGGGCCAACGTGCTGGCCCTCTCTGTCGGCCCTGCATCGCCTTCCGATTGCCTTGGCAAGCGTATTGGTCTGCAAAGCCGTCGAGTGGCGAGATAATTCCGCCTGTGGCATGTCATATGGTGTGGTGGCGCGCAAACTCTGATCCCCCACTAGCTCATTGTCCGCCGCGCCGACGGGGCTTACCTTCTAGTAGCCTCTTCGAATATCCTTTGCCAACGCGCAATCCATTGCGAGCGATCTGGCGGCTTATTTCCCAGCAGGAATGGTTGCCGGATATGTTGCAAATATAGATTGTCATCGCGGTCGATGGCTACGATCCGGTCGATCAACGCTTCAAACCCGCCAATTTGCCAAAAGCGCTGCTCCGTATCAGCCAAGAGTCCGTTAGCTCGCCGGGAAAATCTCTGCCACCGCGTGAGTGTTGAAGACATTTTGAGCGAGTGTGGGTAATAAGACAATCGGGGAAGTATCCGCACCGGCTTTGGCAAATAATCGTTCGCATTAATGAACCGCGCAGTGTTGTAGGACCGGCCGATGTCGGGGTCGCCCCAATAGATCGGAAGGCTGTCGGCCTGAATCGGGTGGGTCAACTTTTCAGTATTGTAGCCGGGCCGTGATGAATTCTCGAATGCGACCACGAACTTATAGCTTCGCAGGAATTCTATCTTTGCATCCCAATCCAACTGTCCCGGCACCGGGTCGATGCTCACTATGTTGTTCATCGAGCGCCCAGGTGCATCGACCGGTTTGTAGCGGGAAAGTCGTCGAAAGAAAGCTTCGCGGTACCTGATCGGTTTGGCGTAAAGGAAAGCACAAAACCGGGTCTTCTTGCGCAGAACCGCTTCCCAGTTGCGCTCCTGCTGAATCAAATGACTGTCATCGCCCCATCTCTCGATCCGCATATAACGTGGATGGCGCACATATTCTTCGTGCTCAACACCGAACGCCCAATCGCATTCGTGCATAAGCGGCCGCAAATTCTCGCAGCCGATGAAGACTTTCGTGTAATTGCCCGCAGGCAGCGAGCCGCCATACGGCCCATATAGCAAAATCTGGGGAGTTTCCGAGACCACGAAGCGATAGTGGGGCTTCAGATCGCTGAGTATAGTCCCGATGATTTCATCGGCGGTGGCGTTGCCCCAGAATCGCGCGATGTTGATGGCGACCGTCGGTCGGGCACCGGTTAGCTCTGTAACGTCACGCACCGGTCCGTCGCCCTCAACCCACAGGTGGGAGAAAAATTGATCTCATCGGCCACCAACCATATCAGCGCTATCCAATATGCTGCGAATTCTCATCGCTAATTCTTCCGGCCGGTATGGCTTGGGCAGCAAATCGAGCCGGCTGTCCTGCTGTGACGTAACGCCCTCAGCATAGCCGGAAGTGAACAAAATCGGCAATTGGGGATAGAGGATGCGCACCCGATTTGCGAGGTCGACGCCATTCATGCCTTTTGGCATCACAATATCGGTAAACAGCAAATGAAAATCAGATCCTGCGCGCAGGATTTCCAGCGCTTCGATACCGTTTCTGGCCGCAACTGCTTCATAACCCAGGGACGTCAGGTGCATCGTAACGTGGACTCGCACTAGATCGTCATCCTCCACGACCAGGATTTTTTCTTCGCCGCCGCGCATGTCCGACGTCTCCGACGTAGGTTCGTCATGTGCCTCCTGCTGCGCTTCGCGAGGCAAATATAGTTCGACTGTTGAACCGCGCTGGGGTTCGCTGCGAATCCGTATGTGACCTCCCAACTGGGTGATGAACCCATATACTATGCTAAGACCAAGCCCGCTGCCTTTGCCAACGTCTTTGGTCGTGAAAAACGGGTTGAAGACCTGGGATAACGTTTTTTCGTCCATTCCGACTCCCGTATCGGAAACGGAAATAAGGACGAACTCTTTCGCGTGAGGTTCGAGGGGCGAACCAATAACGGTGGTACCATCAAGATCGCGCCCTACGTTTTTTACCTCTATGGTCAATACGCCGCCATTGGGCATCGCATCGCGTGCGTTAACGGCGAGATTCAGGAGCGCGTTCTCTAGTTCGGAAACGTCCGCGCGCGCCAGACACAAAGTGGCGGAATCGACTATTTCAACCTGGATATGGCTTCCCGTGGCTGATTGCAGAAGGCTTTCCATCCCGGTTGTCACGGCATTGATGTCGACCACCCTCAGGTCCAGGTTTTGCTTTCGCGAGAAGGCAAGAAGCCGCTTGGTGAGATTGGCTCCTCTCTCGGCGGCGCGTGTTATCAGGCCCGCCATACCTTTCAGAAACCCATCTTGCGTTAGCCGGCTTTCCAGAAATGTTGAATTGCCAAGTATTACCGTCAAAAGGTTGTTGAAATCGTGAGCAATGCCGCCGGTCATCTGGCCAACGGCTTCGAGCTTCTGGGACTGGCGCAAGCGGGCCTCCAGTTGGAGCTGCTGCGTGACATCCGTCACCATGGAGCATATCGACTTCTTGCCGTTCCATTCGATTGGGAATGAGCGGCTTTCAATGTCAATCGAGGTTCCGTCTCTGCGCAGACATTTGAGGCGCAGGGCCTGACGCGGATTTTCTTCTTCGCGTAGCCGGCCTAGCGCCAACTCTGTGATGCGGGCTTGCTCTTCTTCGGCAAAGAAGACGCGGATATCAGGCACATCGAGGATTTCCACCTCGTTGTTGTACCCAACGATTCTTCCCAATTCGTGATTGGCGACGACGGCTTTGAAGTCTTGAAAAACGATGATGCCCACTCTCGCTTCAGCGATGAGTGTTTCAAGTTGCGTCTTGATGCTAATAGCCTCGGCCTCGGCTTTGCGCCGTTCGGTCAACTCTCCTTGCGCGTTGCTGAATGCGCTTCGAAGAGATCGGGATGCGCGGCTGAGCAAGAAGAGCGTAAGCCCGATACAGATGATGTTTATCCACCAAAGCGTAAAGGCGTCGTACTGAATAGTTTGGAGAGGAAGAACGCCGTGCTCTTCGGCGATCATCAAGCTCAATCCGATGATTGCGCACACCACGCCTACGGCGATACCGGCGCCTTCTCCAAGCAACAGGCCCGCGGCCAGTGCGAAGACGTAAAACATCGTGACGCCGGGGGACCGGATGCCCCCCGAAGACAAAGCCCTGAAGCTCGAGAGTGCAACGACGGTAACGATGAACAGCCAACTGGAGAGCCGGGTCCAACCCCGCCTGTTCAATTCGAGGATCACCAATCCCATGGGAGCCAAAACAATGAGCGGCGTGAATGCACCACCAAACAGGCTGGGTTGAATCCCGATCAGGGCGGCGACAGCGCCCACCGCCAGCACCACCGAGAGCCAAACTAGGGCAAATAGTGTGGCAGCCTTCTCCGTTCGTTCGGGACTCGAAAAGATGGGAGGAGAGAAAAGGTACCGCATTGAGGCCCCCGGGATTTATAGGTAAATCTATCAAAATACCGGTCGATTCAGTAATGCCGTTAAATCGGCCATTTTGGGTGGCCAACGCGAGCCAACTGATTCGGGTCTGGTTATCGCGGAGCCGCGGCAATTGTGCTTCGGATTGGTAAATTCCTCAACGATAAGTAGCAAATGGATCTCTACCAGCGTTTGGGCGCAGTTGGGCCTTGACCTCGGATTTGAGTTAGATAAACGTTCCGGCGGCGGAGAAATCGCCTGGCGTCGACATGAACTACCGTCCGCCCAATACCGGATTTATCCAGAGCTGAAGATGCCACCTGCCGAGCCACCGGAAGTCAGCCAGAGCAAAAGTTCTGATTCGCCGACCGACTCTGGGACCGCCAATCGTCGCATTTTGGTGATCGAGGACGATCGAGACATCGTCGAAACGATAGAGCATATCTTGCAGTCAGCCGGACACGAGGTGAAATCGACCACCAACGGCAAAGACGCGCTCCGGTTGGTAGAACTGCTAAATCCCGATCTCGTCATCACCGACGTAATTATGCCGGATGTCGATACGCTCGATGCCATTATCCTACTTCGGCATCGCTATCCCGCGTTAAAGATCATCGCCATATCTGGCAATCCGCATCTACTTACTCTTGCTGCGAAGCACGGCGCCAACCATGTATTGGCCAAACCATTCAGCCTCCATCAGCTCACGCTGCTGGTGAAGGTGGCTTTGCGATAGGCCAAAGTCACGTTGGCCTTGCGGATTCTCGCTCTCAAAGCGACGCAAAATAATAAACGATGTCCCAGATTCGTTGAGAGAACCAGCCGAGCGTCAGGCCCAATAAGGCGATCGCTATTCCGATCGGGATAATAACCCACGTCATAGGCCATCCTTTATCGAGCACCAGGTTCATTGCCCCAGCCAACGCAGAGCAAATACCAAGCGCCGCCACGATGAAGCCGAAAGCTTGAACCAGCTTTAAGGTGACAGAGCGATATGATCTCGGCGCATCCTCGATTTGATTCATGAAGTTGGGCAATGGGGCAAGAATTGAAAACGGGCAACGTACACAACAGTCCATAGGCCCTTAAAAGAGCCCATTGATTGATCGCTTCTGATCCGCGTCATCCAGAAACCTTCCCCTTCAGGAACGTCTCGTAGAACTAACTCCTTATCAAGATTCTTACGCGAACCTTACAGCGTCAACAACGTCTATCCACTGTGTCCGTATGTCAAAAGCCTGTTTGACTATAGCGCGACAATCTGGGTGAGAACGGCGCGTCAATCAGGATGAGAAGATGCGGCCGAGCGGATTGATAATTGTCGCTGGGCAGAAGTTTGGCAAGGATTTTGTTTGCCGGTGCGCGTCAATCGACTTTTTCCTGCTCGATGTTTTTGAGTGTTGTGTGTTCTGGTGGTCGTCCGCGCCCACGTTTTCGGTCGAGGGCCTCGCGGCGTCGAAAGCTTTCGACATTCATTTCCAGGATCGTGGCATGGTGCACGAGGCGGTCGATGGTGGCGAGTGTCATAGCCTGGTCCGGGAAAATTTTGCCCCACTCTCCGAAGGGTTGGTTGGCCGTAATGAGCAGAGACCGGCGCTCATAACGTGCAGCGATCAACTCGAACAGGACACTGGTCTCCGCCTGATCTTTGGTAACGTAGGCGATATCGTCCAATATGAGTAAGTCGTAGCGGTCGAGTTTGGCGATTGCGCTTTCAAGCGCCAAATCGCGCCGGGCGACCTGGAGACGTTGGACGAGATCGGTGGTGCGCACGAACAGCACGCGCCAGCCGTTCTTGATCAATGCGAGACCGATGGCTGCTGAAAGATGGCTCTTGCCGCCACCCGGTGGACCGAACAGAAGAATATTGGCGCCTTTGTCCAACCAAGCGTCACCTGCGGCCAGAGCCATAATCTGGGCCTTAGAGACCATGGGCACGGCCTCGAAAGCGAAGTTGGCAAGTGACTTACCAGCTGGGAGTCGGGCTTCGGCGAGATGTCGCTCGGTTCGTCGGCGGCCACGATCGGTCATCTCGTGTTCGGCGAGCGCGGCCAGGAAGCGAGCGGCTGGCCAACCCTCCTTGTCGGATTGCTCGGCGAGCTTGGCCCACATCAGCTTAACGCCCGGCAGGCGCAGCTCGGTCAGCAAAAGTTCGACGCGGGCGGCATCAATCTTGTTATTGCCGGTCATGCCGCGACCTCCAGGTTGGAGGTTGGCGGGGTGGGGTAGATCACCGCTAGTTCGTCATAGGCGTTGAGTGACACCAGTTCGACCGCGATGACCGGCAAGGATGCCGGGTCGGGAGCAAAGCGTTCGCGCAAGCTCGCCAGATCCGGTAACCGACCGGCATCGAGTTCAGTATCGATTGTTTGAGCCAGCTCAGCCTCGCAGCCGCGATCATGGGCGAGCGCCAGCAACTCGACTGTGACCTTGCACGCCCGCTTGTCGCCCACTTCGGCAAGCAAGGCCTCGAAGGCTTTGCGATAGGCGGGACGGGGGAACAGTTGATCGCGGTAGACCAGGTTAGGCAGCGCCATTGGCTTCCTGCGCAGTGCGTGGATTACATGCCGGTAGTCGACGACGTGACCACCCCTGGTTCCCAAGGCTGGCCGTCCACGTCTGAGCGACACCATGAGTGTGGAGCCGAGAAAGCAGTCGAGCCGATCGTCGTAGAGATGCACCCGCAGACGATGGCCGATCAGCCGCGAGGGCACGGTGTAGAAAACGCGGCGCAGCATGAAGCCGCCACTCGAGGTCACTATGACGATCTTCTCCTCGTAATCGGCGGTGCGCCGCTTGGGCAATTGAGCAAGCTTGGGC
>Ga0075522_10000201_pt1 | contig 40246 bp, 42 predicted proteins | sample NGEPerA_FD_74796 | JGI IMG/M metagenome (GOLD analysis project Ga0075522, IMG submission 74796) | Arctic peat soil microbial communities from the Barrow Environmental Observatory site, Barrow, Alaska, USA - NGEE PermafrostL2-A | ecosystem: Environmental > Terrestrial > Soil > Wetlands > Peat ... | reverse complement strand
CTTCGTAGTCTGCGCTGCCAGCGGGACCGCCGCCAGCACGATCGCTGTCAACACGAGTCGGCTCATAAAACCCTCCTATTGCTGCTTGCCGTTATTCGGATCGTCCGGGTTCGAGCCGCCGACGAACAGCTTCTTCCCGTCCGCGAACGTCACGCTGCTGCCGTTGGCGCGCATGGTTCCGTTTTTCGCCTGATATCCCTGCACCGAGATCTCGGTGCCCACTTCGAGCGACCGTTTGGTGAATCCGCGCCGCAGCATGATATTGGGGCTGCCGCACTCCACCATCCAGTTGGTCACGGTGCCATCCGGATTCTGTACGTCGATGTGAATCCAGGCGTGCGGGTTGATCCATTCCATGCCCGTGACCTTGCCTTCCAGCTTGACCGGCTTGTGCTGGTCGAACTCCGCCTGGAATGCATGGTGCGCCCACGCCGGCGCCGAGGCGGCCAGCAGCAATCCCACGCAGATACTCATAGCCCACAGTGATCTTTTCATGTCGCAACGCTCCTTACTTGGCAGGTTGTTTCTTAAACTGTCCGTACAGCAGCTCTTCGGCAAACTCCACGCACTTGAACTCCAGGATCTGTGCGTTCTTTTCCATTCTCTTGTACAGCGGCACGCTGATTTTCCAGGGCCGCGAGAAGACCGAAGGATCTTCGATGGTGGCCTCGTAGTTCAGGTGATAGGGACTCGCGCGCGTGAAGCGCTCCACCACGTGGAGCTTGCTGCTGGCGAAGTCACCCGCACGATCGAACCATGCCAGTCCGTTCAGGCCGGTGACGTCCACCACCAGCGTGTCGTCTTCCCAATGCCCGTTGTTGGTTCCCATCCACGTATCGGACCCGGCTTCCTGCGGCGCGCCCATGTTGACCATGCGGTTCGCCGTGGCGTACTCGTACACGAACAAGATCCCGCGCGGCGATTGCACGATCTGGAACGGATACGGCATGTAATTCGCGCGCGGAATGCCCGGCAGGTAGCACTTCGCTTCCGGATCGAGAGTGCGCCGGTTCTCAAAATTCTGCTTCCTTGTCGCCGCCGCGGCCGGCAAGTACGGGATTTCGCCGCCACCCTCCAACACGCTCTGCCCGGCAGGGACCGCCCCGATCGCTCCCGATTGCCACAGCGGACCTGCCTCGGCGGGATGATCCTGCAGGTCCCAATTGGCCGTGCCGATGTACTCCCAGATTCCGCCCAGATCGGGATGCCCGTCGGCGGCTTTCGGGGCCCTATAGGCTTGAGCCTGCGCCTGGCCGGGAATGGCGATCGCCGCCAGCATCCACAGGGCCAGCGTGGCGGTCGAAATCCAATTTCGCATCGGAAAAGCTTCTCCTGAAAGTGCCCCGTGGCACGGCTAAGATGTTACTGTACAAGATCTTCGGAGTCAAGGTACATGGGCCGCTCCCGCGTTCGTCGCGCCCCGCAAAGGTCGCTATTTCCCGGGTCCTTTCAGAGACCTCAGGTAGCTCACTACATCGGCGATTTCCCGAGGCCTGAGGCTTGCCTTGTACGAAGGCATCAACCCCTTAGTAACGATCATCACGCTGCTCAGTTCGGACTTGAGAAACGACTTTATGGTTCCCTGGCTATCCATAAGCTCCACCGTGAACATATCGCGGGTGAGCAGCCTGCCCGTGACTACCGTGCCGCCTTTCTTGAGCGTTACGCGAACGCCCCGATTCGCCCGCGCCACGTCCGCGTCCGGATCGAGCAGCGCGCGTTCGAGATATGCAGGTGTGGCGCGGCGTTCCCTGCCGATCGTCGTAAGGTCGGGTCCCGACCTGGAGCCGGTCAACTTCACGCGATGGCAGCTCACGCAATCGCCCTTGCCCTCGAAAATCGCTTTTCCGCTGGCGGCATCGCCCTCCGGCGCTTGGGCAAATAGCATACCGCCCATCAAGATCCAGACAGCAAGTTTATTCACTTCAGGTGTGGGACGTCTTTCTCGTTTTCGTTGCAGATATACTCGGCGATTTCCTCACCCGGCGCCAGATCCCAACCCTCGCGGATCTTCCACGGTTTTCGGAACGCGCCTGGATCCTCGATGGTGACTTCCTTCTCGATATGGCCCAAGTCCGGCCGCCGGTAGCGCTGCGTGACGTGCAGCATCTCCGTGTGCGGGAAGACTCGCAGCCAGCTCCGGTCGTTGAACCCGACCGTATCCACCACCAGCGTATCGCCTTCCCAGCGACCCACCGAGTGCCCCATCCAACTCGGATCGAGATTTTTCGGGTGCGCGCGCCCGTCGAGAAAAATTTGGACGATGCCCGGCACGTTTCCCTCCCACAGGAGCGCGATCACGGCCGGTGTCTGAATGATTTTGTAAATGAACGGCGATACCAGCAAGATGTCGCCCGGAAGGCAGGACTCGCCAGGGTTCCCTGTGCCTTTCGCGCGACGTTCCTTGGTGATTTTCTCAACCCACGGCAGCATCTCGGGAGCATCCACGTCCGGGGCACTCCCGGTCCAGACGCCCGATAAATCGAGCTTGCCGTCGCGCCCTCGCGGAGCCGGCGCAGAGGGCGAACTCTTGGCCTGTTGTCGGATCAAGAGCGAAAAGTCGTCGCCGGGCGTGCCCAGGTTTCCGGACCACGTCAGCCGGATATCGACCCGCGCGGTTTGGGCCGGCTGGATCGTTACGCCTTTCTGTTCGAACTTGTTAAACGTGAATCCGACGGGCGGTACCGTGACGTCGTAGGTTCCCGCGGGCAGCTTCGAGAGCGTGTAGCTGCCTTTGGTCACGGCTTCCGTCTGGTAGATCTTTCCTGTCGCGACGTTCCTGGCCTGGACGGGCGCCGTGGAAACTCCCGCGCCGTCCGGATCGGTGACCGTTCCCGCGAGGGTGCCGGTCTGCGCCAGAACGCACGTAGCCAGGAGGCAAATTCCAATCGCAAAACGCATACTTCATGGTAATGGAGTGGTAGAATCGACGGTGCCATGCGCACTTATATCGTCCTCGGCCTGCTACTCTTCACTCTCTCCCTGCAAGCGGCCAACCGGACCACCGCCGGCGAATTCATCGCCGAACGCCCGACGCTTATTTCCCTGGGTTTCGAATGGCACATCGATGGCGACGACAATCATAACTCCGCCGTCTCGGTTTTCTATCGCAAGAAGGGCGAGCAAGCGTGGAAAGAGGGGCTGCCTCTGCTGCGCCTGGATCACGAACGGATCAACGAAAATGCGCTTCAGTACATCGTTCCGAACATGTTCGCCGGCAGCGTCTTCGATCTGGAGCCGGGGACCGATTACGAATGCCGCCTGGTGCTAGCCGATCCCGATGGCGTCGACGGCAAGGCCGAGAACATCGTCACGGTGCATACGCGCCCCGAGCCCATGCCGGCTGCCGGAGGCAAGGTCTATCACGTGTATCCACCCGGATTCAAGGGCCGGAAACAGCAGCCCGCGTTCACCGGCCTGCAAGCCGCGTATTACACCGGCTCGTCGGGTGCCGACTACTTCAATAGCTACCCGCCTCGGGTGCAGCCGGGAGATGTGATCCTGGTGCACGCCGGCGTGTACAAAGACGATCGCTATAAGTACGGTGGCCAACTCGGCACCCTTTCGAGCGGCACGTATTTTCTGACGCAGAGCGGCACCGCCGACAAACCGATCGTCATCAAAGGCGCGGGCGACGGCGAAGCGATCTTCGACGGCGATGGAGCTTACAACCTGTTCAACCTGATGGCCGCGAATTACAACTACTTCGAAGGCCTGACGATTCGCAACACCGAACTGGCGTTCTGGGCGGGCTACAAGGACATCACCGGCGCAAGCGGCATCACCATCAAGAACTGCAAGCTCGAAAATATCGGGCGAGGCGTCTATTCGGACTGGTCGGGATCGAAGGACTTCTACATCGCCGACAACACGTTCGTCGGCAAGTTCCGGCCGGATATCCTGATGGGCTTTACCGGACGCGAGTGGCAGGCTTATCCGGAGTTCGGAGCCAAGCTGGTGTCCGAATATGCCGTGAAACTTTACGGCCAGGGACACGTGGTGGCCTATAACTACGTCACACAATTCCACGACGGCATCGATATCGCCACCTACGGAAACCCGGACGGCTCTCTCAACGCAATCCCTTTTAAGGCAAACCCAGACCGCCTGCCTGTCTCAATCGATTTCTACAACAACGACGTCACCAACGTGGAGGACAACTGCATCGAAACCGATGGCGGCGCGCACAATATCCGCGTGTTCCGCAATCGCTGCTTCAATAACGGAAATCGCGCGCTCAGCGTGCAGCCGATGTTCGGTGGACCGGTGTACTTTATCCGCAACATCGTGTACGATTCGCCGGAGGGCGGAGCATTGAAGCTGACGGCGTCGTCGGCCGGGATCGTGATCTATCACAATACGCTGCTCGCGCCGGTGGAGCCGATGCTGCTGGCCACCTCCAACCTTCATTTCCGTAATAATCTGATTCTGGGGAAGAGTCAGAACCCCGGGATTTTTTCCATCGAATCCAACACCAACTACTCGAGTTCGGACTACAACGGCTTCCGTCCGAACGAGGGCGCCGAATATTCCTTCGAGTGGAGCACGCCGCCGTTTTCGGTCCGCGCGCTCTTTCCCGGAGAGATGGGCGCGCTGGCGATGCGGGAGCAGAACCAGCTCGAAGCCAAATCGCGCGAGCGCAGGCGTTATAAAACGCTCAAGGAGTACAGCGAGGCCACCGGCCAGGATCGTCACAGCGTGATCGTGGACTACGATGTGTTCCAGAAGGTGTCGCCTCCGGGTCCCGATCTGCGGACGCTGTACAAGCCGGCGGCTTTCGATTTCGAGCTTCGCCCGGGGTCGGCCGCGGTAGACGCCGGGGTTCGGCTCACGGGAATAAACGATGATTTCACCGGCCGTGCCCCGGATTTAGGGGCATTGGAGGTCGGCCGCCCGGTGCCGCACTACGGGCCGAGATAATGCAACGGCTCTTCACTTGTTGGTTGATTCTCTTTTGTCTCGCAGAAGCTCCTGCCGCGCCCCGGAAAGCTCAGCTCCCGAAGAAACTTTTCGGTGCCTGGAAACTTATCTCGGTGGAAGGTCAGCCGCCCGGCTTATCTGGTTTTTACGACCACCCCACGGGTCTGATTATTTACGATCCATCCGGTAGAATGTCGGTCCAGATCGCGAACAAGGGTAATCGTAAGCTCTTCTCCGGCGGATTCGCGGCGGGAACCATTGAAGAGAAGGCAGGCGCCTTTGATAGCTACTTCGGCTATTACGGAACTTACACCTTTGACGCTGCGGCGGCAAAGGTCACGCACCATATTGAAGATTATTCGTATCCGGACTTGAGGGGCCGCGATCAAGCACGATGGGTTGAGTTCCAGGGGAGCGATCGGATCGTCCTGATCCCCATGGAAGACGGGAAGGGAGGCGTAATTGCCCGAAAAGACGCCACCTACAAGCTATTTTGGGAGCGCGCCAAATGACGGAGCGGTGAGTGAGATTGTGTTCTCATCGTAAGCACGTATTATGCGGTGGACGATTCTCTTGTGTCGCGTTTGCTGCCAGGCGGGTCTGACGCGAATATCAGGTTCAACGACCTGCATGGCGCTCTGGTGCGGCCCGGCTTTGTCGAGCGGATTCAGGCGCGACGGAGTTGAGGAGATCTTGAATCTCCTTCGATAGAGATTAGGTGCATGAGCCGAATGACGAAGCACGAGATCATTCTGTACTGGAGCGAAGAGGGCCAGGGCTTTATCGCGGAAGTACCCGAGCTAGCGGGCTGCTCCGCTGACGGTTCGACGCGGCAGGAGGCTCTTGCGAACGCTGAAACGGTGATCGCGGAATGGCTCGAAACCGCCAAGGAGCTTGGACGCCCGATTCCCGAACCCAAAGGCCGGCTGCTCTCGGCGCCGTGAACGGCCGTGCCTGGCCGAGCGCCTGAACTGGCTCCAGCAACTCAGAAAACAATAGCTACTTCTGCTGCGGAGGAGGCTGATCCTTGGGCTTCTTGAACAGGTCCAGAATTCCCTTGGCGGTATCGATCGCCTTGGAAGGATCTTTGGTGTACTGCTGCAGAGCTTCTTTCGCGGCGCCCTTCACGTCGGGTTGGAAGGAAGGATCGGACGAAGTGCCTGTGATGGTGAAAGGAATGGTCACGTCGCCCTTTTGCCCGATCGCGGTGAGAATGTGACTGGTCGCCCGCACAGTGGCGCGCATCTGGAAATTCAACTGGTGCTGCGGGCTGATGGTTCCCGAACCCGTCAGGTCGCCCACCGCCGGCGCCACAACCTGGATATCGCGAACACTGGTGCCATCAAGGGCCACCGTGACATTGGCGCTCAGCGTCTGGACGGTGGTGCGGGGATCGGCCTGAATGCCCGCCAGTTGCTGAATCGTTTTCATCTTCGAGCCCAGGTCGAAATTGTTCAGGCGCGCGTCGTCGATGTGGATCGAGCCTGTAGTCACCAGCCGGTCGATCGGCCCCAGCGAAGTGACGTCGACGCTCAACGTCCCCCGTTCGATGGTGGAACCAGCGGGCAGCACCACGTCCAGCGCCGGCAGGATCGTGGCGAGTTCTGTGAGCGCCATCTTGGTTCCCACCAGCTTTAAGCCGATCACGGGCGAATCTTCGTTCAGCCGGTACGTGCCGTTTAGATTGGCTTGCGCCGAGCCGATCTGGACCGCACAGCGTTCCACGGTTCCGCCCTGCTTGGCCAGGTCATGCGAAAGAGCCAGATCGATCTCCACCGCGCGTTTGGCGGGCGATCCGCCCTTGGCTAGCTTCAGATCCTCGGCCTTGAGTTTCCCGTCGATGTTCACCGTGTAACCGTTCGAAACCGCCTTCCCGTCCAGGGACACGATCCCGGCGATGCCCGAGGATGGACGCGCGAAGCCCGATCCCGCCAGGTCCAGACTCTTGATGGTCAGGCCGAGATCGAAGGGCGTCTCAATGACGTCGGCCTCGGGAATCGGGCCGGCGTTGCCATCGAGCTTGATCGAGCCGCCGCCGGCAACGTCCGCTGTGAGTGAGAACGGAAAGGAAGACGTCGCGGAGAAATCCCGCAATTCGATGTTGACGTTCTCGAGCGTGCGCAATTTGGATTTGCCACCGCTATGGAGAGTGAGCCGGCCCTTGGAGATCTTGACCAGCTTCACTGACAAGGCAGTCGGGGATTCGCCGGAGGGGCTCGGGCTCGCCGGAGCGGCCGGTGTCGAAGGTGCGGACGTTTTGCCTCCCAGGCTCGAAAAATTCCAATCGCCGGACGCGGATTGAGACAGGACGATCTCAGGCTGATCGATGGTCAGAGACGTGACGTTGAGCTGGCGCGAAAAAATCAGCGGCCACAGTTCGACGCCCACCGCGAGATCTTTGGCGCGCACGAACGGTTCCTTGCTGAACGCCGGATCGTCCGCGATGGTGACGTCGCTGGCCGACGCTCCGCCGGAGAATACAGACAGCGTGAGGTCGCCGATTTTCACCTCGCGCCCGAGAGCGGTGGTGAGGCGCGCCTCCAGCACGGGCCGGAACTGGTTGGCGTTGATGAAGAACGGCAGCGCGAGTGCAACCACAACGATCACTGCCAAAACGATCCCAATGATCCGTAGGATTTTCACGCTTCGAGTGTACTAAAAATGCTGATCGCGTTCTCGCCAATAACCCGGACTTCGTCGGCCGTGCGCCACCGCTACAATCTCGATTCCAGAGCCCGTCTCTCGAAAGTAGATCAAGAAAGGAAATCGACGCAGAGGGTACCGCCGCCACGGTCCAATGACCTGCTCCCAACTCCGCGGGGACTCAAGGACGACCGTTATCGCGCGATCTATTTCAGTCAGGAACTGTTCGGCGACCTTTGTGCTTCTGGCTGCATACCAAGCCACTCCGACCTCTAGTTCTGCCGCAGCTTCCGGGTGGACGGAAACTTGATCACCCGTCATTTCCAAGTTTGGCGATCAGCCGTGATCTCAATTCTACCCAGGGAACGGTCTTCACGCTTCCTGAATCGAGTTCTTTCGCGCGCTTCAGAATTTCCTGTTGCCACAGTTCCTCAGCGTGAGGATCGACCGTTGAGTCTAGCGAGTCGAGAAGAGAATCGACTAAGGCTGCACGAGCATCCATGGGCAGAGCGAGCGCCTCGCGCAGAATTTCCACGGCACTGCGGTTCATGTCCCGATTATAAGCGTTAGGAGGGCGGGCTACGCCGTGCGGCGAGCGTCGTTGTCGCCGGGCATAAGGGACGCTACGCGGCCAAATCGCCGGTCGCGGCGGTGAAACTCGTCCACGGCCTGAGCCAGATCTTCGCCCGTGAACGTGGGCCACATGCGCGGCGTGAATATCATCTCGGCGTAGGCGCATTCCCACAGCAGAAAATCGCTCAACCGCTGTTCGCCGCTGGTGCGGATCAGCAGATCCACGTCTGGACCCATCGCCTCGGAAAATGCCTCTTCGGTGGCATCGCTTCCCATTCGCAGCGCTGTGTCCAATATCGCCCGGCGCGAGGAGTAATCGAGCGCCAGACGCAGGTGCAGGCGCCGGCAGCACGCGGTCTTGCGTTCCGCATCTTCCAATAACGAGACCAGGGGCGCGGGCAAACGGTCGCGGCGGCCGATGGCCTCCAGCCGCACGCCGTTCTTCAGGCACCGCTCGGTTTCCTCCATCAGGTACCGGCCGAGCAGCTTCATCAGTGCTGTAACTTCACGCGCGGGACGGGTCCAGTTGTCCTCCGAGAACGCGTATAAGGTCAGCGTCTTGATTCCCAGGTCCGGAGCAGCCTCCACCACGCGCCGCACTGCCGCGGCTCCCGCGCGATGTCCGGCCACCCGCGGTAAACCTCTCCCCAGGGCCCAGCGGCCGTTTCCGTCCATGATGATCGCGACGTGAAACCGTTCCAATGTAGATCAACGCTCCTTGCGGGACGTGTCCGGCGTCCGCATCGCATGAATCAGCGCTTCCATGTGATTCAGGTACTTCTCCAGCGCCTTGCGGCCCGAAGCCGTCAGCGCATACTCGGTCTTGGGCATGCGGCCCTCGAAAGATTTCGTACAGGCGATATAGCCTGCGTCTTCCAGTTTCCGGGCGTGCACGCTTAAGTTGCCATCGGTGGTTTTGAGCAGACGCTTTAAATCGTTAAAGCTGAGCGAGGAATTCGCCGCCAGGGCGCTGATAATGCCCAGCCGGATCCGCTCATGGATCAGCCGGTCCAGATCCGGCAGGGCCTCCGGCCCCTTTTGTTGACGCGGACGTTCTTCCTGAGAACGCGCCAGCGCATTTGATCTAGCCACCATATCTCCTTGCGATAATCGTCCCGAAGAGAACGTGGAGGCCGCCGAAACCGACTCCCAGCCAGAGATCGGCCCACACCATGGACATTCCGGGAAGTAAAAATAACGCCAGTGCTCCCTCTGTCAGAAAGCAGGCGCCCATTACGGGAACGGCCGGCACCGAGAACGCGCCGCCCGTGATCACACCCGTTCCGTACAGCATGAGCCACAGGCCCGGTATCGATGCGACCGCTCCCGCGTTCCACAACGCCAGCGTGAGCACTGCCCCGGCGAACAGCGGTGGAACGAAACTAAAGACGAACTTGCGGGCCGGCGCCGACCACAGCGGAAGACCCGCGGCCCTGGCCTTGCGCCTCATCGCGAGCACCCCAACCCCCATCGCCAGCAGCGCCTCGCCCAGCCAGATCGCCAGCCACATGCCTCGGGACGGCGCATGCGAGGCAAAGCCCGCGGCGGCCAGCGCCGTGACGCCCATCAACACTCCACCCCAGCCCGGCACCGCCGTGAACGACCCCGCGCGCTCCATGGTCTCGCGGATGTAGCGCAGATTGTCGAGCGCGTGCGTGTGCAGAGGGATCGGCTCTGGGGATACATCGCGAATCGGGCGGATGGTCGCCATGAAGATCCAGGATAAGGAACGCCCGGATCATTGTCAAGTACTTTATGATGGAAAGTAGACCACCGAGGGTATCGATAAGTAGTTAGGGTTTGGGTTTGCCGTGGAAGTACTTGTTCTTGATGTCCGGCCAGAATTCCTTGAGGATCTGGGAGAAAGCATCGGTGGCCATCTGGGAATAGAAGCGCCCGAAGTTATCGCTCAAGCGCCGCTCTCCCGGATAGTAGGCGTTCCCGACGGCCGCGCCGATTGCGTTCCCGCTGACTTCGGCGAAATTGAAGGTCGTTTTGCCGTGGTCATTGCGCGCGATGAAGACGCGGCTGGCGGCGTAGCCGGTCCTCGACCAAATCCCGCCATGGCCACGCCGGAAATAGCGTGGGTCCTCGTGCAACAGGACTGGCATGATCGATTCGGTCATGAAATTCCCAATGAGCTGATCGGCGACGGAGCCTCCCAGCCGCTGGCTGTAGCCTTTGACGCCTCCTCCGAACTCATCGTGCTGGTTGGTGAGCTGAGCCAGCCCCGCCAGACCCGCAGCGAGGAAAAAAATCGGATAGTCGGTGGAATCCTTGTATCCGATGTAAAACTTGCGGCGCACACTCAGCGGAGTGAATGGATCGCTCTCTTCTCCTGCCCGGTAATTCGGCAGGATGCCGAGCACGCGGCCAGGTGTGGAAGTTGCGCTTGGTTGTGAAACGGGAGGGGAATCCGGGGCGCTCGTCTGGGCCAACATCAGCGATGCCAACGCACAGTTGCCCAGTGCGAATAGCGTTATATATTTCAGATGGTTCACTCCTTGGCAGGTTACGGATGGCGATGCAATACGTGCACCGCGATGTCCGGCCAGAATTCCCGGAAGGCGTTGGTGAGGGCGTCGCGCAGGACCGAGTATGCATATTTCTCGGCGATCGCGCTACCGGTCCGAGTCTGGCTCGGATAATACGCTAGCGAGATGCCCTGCGCGATGCCCCTGCCCAGCAGTTCAGAAGCATTGAAGCTGTCGTGCCCGTTATAGTCCGGGGTGATGACGACGCGCGTCATCGAATAAGTAAAGCGCTTCCAGATTCTCCCCTTGCCCAAGGCGTAATAGCGCTCGTCTTGATGGAAGATGGTGGGCAGAGCGTAGATCACCAGGTAGTTGCCGTCGGTCTTATCGACGAATCCGCGCCAGGCGTATCTTCCGTAGCCCTTCATGCCTTCGCCAAGCTGCGGGTGTGCATCGGACCATTCGGCGAGCGCTGAGGTGAACCCTGTGAAGATAAACGCCGAGTAGTCGAAGCTGTTCTGGGTGGCGATCTTAAAAGCCTGTTTTTTTGTGGGCGGCGGCGGGAGTGTTCCGGCGCTGACCGCTCGGAAATTGGGCATCACGCCCAGGATTCGCCGCGGCTGCGGATGGAGCACTTCGTTGGATTGGCCTTGGGGCTCGGCCGCCGGTTGCTGTGGATCGCCGGCAACGTCGGACGTTGCCGATGGATTCGGATCGGGACTTACGATGGGGCCTTGCTGCGCCCACACGGGAATTGCGAGCAATGCGCAGACACACAGCATTAAAACGGTTTTAGAAACCAAGATGAATGAAACCTCAGGTGGTTCCTAGTAGACGGGCGTTGCAGGCACTTTGTTACATTTTTGCATGCGCCGCGACCCCACTGATACCATGGACACTGATCATGGATCGGTAATAATGGATCGATAATAATGAAAGCCTTGCTGGAGGCGCTCGCGCCTGGATCGGAAGATCTTGCCTTGGCTCGATCCATCGACTCCGGGCGTATTCCCGCGCACATCGCCATCATCATGGACGGCAACGGGCGCTGGGCCCAGCAGCGGAACCTGCCGCGCGTGGCTGGTCATAAGGAAGGCGTTCCCGCGGTTCGAACCACGGTCGAAACCTGTGCTCAATTGGGCGTCGGCTCGCTCACCCTGTACGCCTTTTCGGTGGAGAACTGGAAACGGCCGCGCCTGGAAGTCGACACGCTGTGGAGGCTCCTGAGAGTCTACCTGCGTTCCGAACTGGCCCTGATGATGCGCCACGATATCCGCTTCACGGCCATCGGGCGTTTGGAAGAGTTGCCAGCCCACGTAAGAGCCGAGCTGGAGGATGTGACCCTCAGGACTTCCGGAAATCGCGGTTTGCGCTTGAATCTGGCCATCAACTACGGAGGCCGCGCCGAGCTCGTCGATGCCGTGAAGGCTTTGGTGAAAGCCGACGTCGCGGTCACCGAACAATCCATCTCAGAGCGGCTCTATACCGCCGGCCAGCCCGATCCCGATCTTCTCATCCGCACCTCCGGCGAAATGCGCCTCAGTAATTTTCTGCTGTGGCAGATCGCGTACGCCGAGCTTTATGTGACCGAGACGTTGTGGCCGGATTTCACGCGGGCAGAATTGCTGCGCGCGATTCTCGATTACCAGAAGCGCGACCGGCGTTATGGCGGCTTGGGCGGCTCGGAAAATCCAGAGCTGGAGACTGTGAGCCTGCCCGCGCGATGACGCGTATCATCACCGCGCTGGTTCTGATCCCGCTGGTCGTGTGGATCGTATTGGCCGGTCCGCAATGGTCGCTGATGGCGCTGATGGCGGCGGTCGGCTTGATCGCCTTCCACGAATTCGACAACATCGCGGCCGCACAAGGCGTATCGCGATCCGGACTGGCCGGCTTGGCCGCGGGATTGGTCCTGTTGTTCGCTCCCGAGCCGGTGTGGGTAGCCATCGTGGTCCTCGCGCTTGCGCTGATGACGCTGGAACTTCGCCAAACGGATCTGGCAAAAGCGATGACCAGCGCGGCCACGGCGCTATTAGGCGTTGTGTACATTTTCGGTGCGTGGCGATGCGCCATCGCCTTGCGCGCGGTGAATCCGCACTGGCTGATGATCGCGCTGCTGGTGAGTTGGGCCGGCGATACCGCGGCGTTATATGTCGGACGTTCGATCGGCCGCCACAAGCTCGCGCCACACGTGAGCCCTTCGAAGACCTGGGAAGGGTCCATCGGGTCGGTGGTGGGCGGCGTTTTGGCTGCTGGAGTGTACGCGCACTTCCTGATTCCTTCCACCGCGATGTGGGTTGTGTTGGCGGTGGCCGGGGCGGGGAACATCGCGGGGCAGGTGGGCGACCTGTGCGAATCGGCCTTCAAGCGCGGCGCGGGAGTAAAGGACAGCGGGACTACTCTGCCGGGCCACGGCGGCTGGCTCGACCGCATCGATTCGAGCCTGTTCAGTATTCCGGTGGTGTATGCTTTGCTCAGGGTTTTAGTATGAGAATCGCACTGGCAGCGATTTTATTGATGCCGTTTTCGGCGTCTGCCGCGAGCGTCACAGGCACAGTCGTTGATCCGACGGGGGCTTACGTTCCTCACGCTGCCGTGGAACTAGATTCGGGAACTACACAGTACAAGGTCCAGGCCGACGATTCCGGCGTCTACCAATTCTCAAATCTCCCGGCGGGGAGTTATGCGTTGACCATTCGTGTGCCCGGATTCAGGAACCGCACGATCAAGTCCATCGGCCTGTTAACCGGTGAACCGAAACGACTGCCCGATGTTCAGCTGGATATCGAAAACTGCGGTAAGCCACCCTCTCGCGATTTGAGCTTACTGCCCGGCGTTCTCTTTGGGACGTTGAGCGGGAGCGTGGATCCACCTGCAAAAGGAGTCGAGGTCACGCTGGTGTGCAGAACGTTTAGTGCCTGCAGCTCAACCGCTACCGATTCCAGCGGACGATTTTCTTTCGAGATGCTTTCCCCGGGTGTTTACGGCCTGAACTTTCGCCGCGACGGCTTCTATCCGGAAAACGCGACCGGATACGAATACACCGTGAATGCCGGCTGGGAATCCGTGTACGCTCCGAAGCAACTGGAGAAGTGTTCTAACGGCAATTGCGACCCCAAGCTACGTCCGCAGCAGCTCCAACTCTGCGAATAACGACTACAGTGTCACGACGCGGTGGTCCGGGCAATCCATCTGGACCGCTTCGTACAGCCGGTCGACCAGATCCAATCCGTGCTGCGCGAAAAACGGAAGCACCGAATAAAACCGCTCCTGCATGTGCTGATGCGGATATAGCAAAGCGCTCAGATACCGCGATTCTTCCGATGCGCGCGCATCCCGCCGCAACGTCTCGCGCTCGGTCTTCTTGCGCAGCTTTCCAATCTGATAGACGACCTTCGCGCGGCTCTTGGATAACGACGCTGCCAGCGTCGGATCGAACGTCTCAAGCCCCTCGCCGAGCCGGTCCAGCCTCCGCGTGACCTCCGCCGACGTCTCTTCGAACAGGCTCGCGACCGTATCCGGGATCAGCGTGTGTGCGATCCGTTCCTTCAGCGAATCTTCGAGCACGAGTGTATCGGTCAGCGCCAGTCCGTAACGCGTCAGCAATTTTTCGGCGCGTGCATCCAGCAAGGTGAAACTCGCGCGCGAGACCGCCACCGGCATCCGCCCCAGCAGGCGGTCGTAAATCACTTGCGATTGCGCGAAGTATGCGAGCTCGCCCGGGCCGCCGATGTACGCGACCGTGGGGAACAGGTAATCCTGCCATACCGGACGCAGCAGCGCGTTGGGCGAAACGTCGGCTGCCCGGTCCTTCAACGCCGCGAATTCGGCGTCTTTCTTGCGCAGCGTGGTTCGCTCGCCATGCTCCAACAGAAAAAATAACGAACTGTTTGGTTCGATGTTGACCTGCGCATGATACCCGGCCGCAGCCAACTCCTTGTTCCGAGTCAGCAGGGCCGACTTCAGATCCGGCGCGGCGGCCAGCGCGTCCGCCATGAATGGCGCGCCCACATTCCGCAGTTGCGGATCCAAGGGATCCACCGTCAGCATGCCGACCCGGCCCAGCAGCTTGACCAGTAGCGCGCGGAATCCCGCGCCCATCGTCATACCGGGCTGGTAGCACTCCGCGACGGCCGCAGCGACCTCGTCGCCGAACGGGAATCCGGCCAGCGCCTTGCGCAATTCCGCAATCGGCGGATGCTCCACGGGACACCCGCCCGCGGGCCGCTGCTTCCCCAGCCACGCCGGCGGAGCTTCGGTCCGCAACATAACGGGATGATGCCCGGCATCGAAAATCCACGCATGATCGACTTCGGCGAAATCGTGATCTTCGGTCGCCATCCAGAAAATGGGTACCGCGGGGATTCCGCTCGCGTTCAAATCCGCGGCCAGTCGCGCCGCTGTCAGAGCTTTGTAGATGGTGTACGCGGGACCGGAAAACAATCCGACCTGCTGCCCGGTGATGACCGCCATTGTTCCGGGCTGAGCGAAGCGTGCAACCAGAGCACTCCCGGGATTCTGGGCTTCCAGAACTCGCGCTACGGCCGCGCGCCGGACATCCGGATACCGAACCTCACGAGCCGCCGCGGCGTACGATTCCGGATGGTGCGGATTGTGGCGGTAAAAGCCCGCTACTCGTTCGAAATTGTACGAGAGATCGGCGAAAAGCTTGGAGGTGCCGGGGATCTCAGTGTGCCGTAGACAAGCGGGGTCCATCACGGGTTCATGCTCAAACGTAGCAGATGGCGGGGCGACATGCTAGAGTACGCCTGTGGACGCATCCGCAAGTAAAGTCGACCAGCGCGCCGAGTGGCTCGCAGCCGCGCGTAAGGTCATGGAAACAGAGGCCCAGGCGATCTTAACGGCGTCCCTTCGTCTGGATCGCAACTTGATCGCCGCTGTCGATCTGATTCTTGCCCATTCGGGCAAGCTGATCGTCACCGGGCTCGGCAAATCTGGATACGTGGCCCGCGGTATCGCCGCGACGCTCCAAAGCACCGGCACCCCGGCGGTCTTTCTGCATCCCACCGAGGCTGCTCATGGCGATCTCGGAGTCTGCCAGCCGGGCGACTCGGTGCTGATGATCTCGAAAAGCGGTTCCACAGCCGAGCTGCTCGACCTGATCCCGGCGCTCCGTGAATCCATGGGCCAATTTCGTCCATCATGTATCGGGATTCTGGGTAATCCCTCCTCGCCGCTGGCGCGCGAAATGGACGTCGTGCTCGACGCGAGCGTCCAGCGCGAAGCCGATCCGGAAGGTTTTACGCCCACCGCCAGTTCGGCCGTCGCGATGGCCGTCGGACACGCCCTGGCGATTGCCTTGATGCAAGCCCGCGGCTTCACGGCTGAGCACTTTTCGCGGCTCCACGCCGGCGGCCAGTTGGGTCGCAATCTGCGCCTGCGGGTCGGCGACGCCATGCATCGCGGCGATGAGGTCGCCTGGGTCGCGCCGGAGGATTCGCTGAAACACGTGGTGATTGCCATGTCGCAGCGTCCCCTGGGCGCGGCTTGCGTGGTATCGCCGGACGGCACGCTGACCGGCCTGATCACCGATGGCGACGTCCGCCGCGCGCTGCAAGCTCACGACGATATCCGGACGCTCCGCGCGTGCGATGTGATGACGCCGCGTCCCTCGACGCTTAGTGAAGAAGTCCTGCTGCATGAGGCGCTGGCGTTCATGGAGGATCGCCCTTCGCAGATTTCGGTGGTGCCGGTAGTGGACGCCGAGCATCGCTGCCTCGGCCTGCTGCGCCTGCACGACATTTATCAGGGCAGGAAATGAAACCGTGCCACATAGCCCTTGCCCTCCTTGCGGTCGGCTTTGCGATGGCCGCCGAACCCAAGACCGTCGATCCGGAGGTCCGGATGATCGTCACCGAGCAAAAGTATTGTCTGGGGCAACCCGGGATTCTGCGCGTCGAGAAGCAGCCGCCCGACGCGATCACTCTGAGATTGATGGTCCATTTCCTCTACCGAAATAGCAATCCTAAATCCACTCATAATTCCGGAAGAGGATCCAACTCTGATCCTTAGTCGAAGCTTGGCGGATGTTACAGGACGCAAGCATCAGTTCGCTTTCCGTTTCCGAACGAAACGAGACTCAATAGTGACAACGAAAGAATTCAACCTTGATCGTCCGGATTCGCGTTTCTTTTTGGTCGTTCGACCGGGTGAGGAGGGTGAGTCGAGCTTCGGCGAATACATCGTGATGCGCGTGCACAATCCGTCCGAAAGGCGATCTAAATCCGAGTGGCTGGGGAAGAAGCTGTTTATGCAGTTGGATCTTGACCACAGCAAGTTCCCAAAGCGATTTGTCCGGGACCTCGCCGTGAAGTGGCGCGAATATGGCGAGCTATGGACGGGCAAAGTTAGGACTCAGCCTTTGGAGGTCGATATTCCGGCTTCCCCCAAATTCGGAGACTGCTCACGTGAACACACGATCGACTGATTGGCGTCCTCACACCCCCGAATCTGTGGGTGAGGTGAAGCGATATCTACCAGGGCCGTGAATGAAACGCGGCGGGGCACTTCTGGCAACCGCCGTCTTCTTGTGTCTCGCTCCCGGAACCGTCGCGGGTCTAATTCCTTTCGGGATCTCAGGTCGGCGGTTTGAGCCTCCTTTCTTCGGTCTAGAGCCGGTACGCTGGTGTGTGTACTCGTGATTGCGCTCCTCCGGTCTTGCTCGAGTCTTTCGTACGCTTCGCGCTCGAAGGTCTGGGCACTCCCGCGCCCGTCTTGCCGACCCAGCACCTAGTCGTGCGAGGGTTCTACTGTTACATGGCTAAATCCCATGTATGTTGCTGTAATATAGCTCATTTCCGGGCAGGATTTGTTGCTGGGAAACGGGTCCTTGTTGGTCTACGCCGTCGTCGTGTGGGCCGGTTTCCTTGGGTTCGTTTTGTCGTACGAAGAACCCAAATTGCGCAGGACCTGCGGATCGGAATATGAGGCGTATTGCGCGAAGGTTCACCTTGGATTCCTCGTATCACCCACTGACTCTGCGTGTTACACTAGAACTCTCCGATAGCTTCCTCGTCGAAGGCGATTCGATTCGAGGAGGCTCCATGGCAGGGATTGCCACTAAGCATACGCTTCCTGCTCCGTTCCACGAATACGAGATCGATGACGCTTTCGACGAAATGGTCGACAGCGGCGGTGCGGTTCGTCCCCACTACCAAAACATCTATGAGGCTCTGCGCGAGCTGAGCCCCGATGAGCTGCGCCGCCGCCAGCAGATCGCCGACCTTTCGTTCCTCCATCAGGGCATCACCTTCACCGTCTACGGCCGGGACGAAGGCACCGAACGCATCTTCCCCAACGATCTTCTCCCGCGCGTCCTGACGCGTGAGGAATGGACCCGCATTGAGCGCGGCCTGGAGCAGCGCATCACGGCACTGAACCTGTTCCTCAAGGACATCTACCACGAGGGCCGGATTCTGAACGACGGCGTGGTGCCGCGCGAGATCATTTATAGCTGCAAACACTTCCGGCGCCAGATGCGCGGCCTGCATGTCCGCAAGGACGCGTACGTCACCGTCGCCGGCACCGATCTCATCCGGATGCCTTCGGGCGAATTCGTGGTGCTCGAAGACAATCTGCGCGTTCCCAGCGGCGTCTCCTACATGCTGGTGAGCCGCGAGGTGATGAAGCGCCTGTTCCCCGATCTGTTCCGCAAGTGCGGCGTGCAGCCCATCGAGCACTATAGCCAGGCGCTGCTGTCCACGCTGCGCGCGCTGACGCCGCAAGGCTCCCCGCGAGGACACAGCGAGCCCATCATCGTGCTGCTGACACCCGGCGTCTTCAACTCGGCCTATTTCGAACACGCCTTTCTGGCCCGCCAGATGGGCATCGAGTTAGTCGAAGGCCGCGACCTGGTGGTGCACGATAATTTCGTCTACATGCGCACCTCGGCCGGCCTGCGCCGCGTGGATGTGATCTACCGCCGCATTAATGACGACTTCATCGATCCTCTGGCGTTCCGCGCCGATTCGAGCTTGGGTATTCCCGGCTTGTTTAACGCCTACCGAGCCGGCAATGTGAGCATGGCCAACGCGCTTGGCACTGGCGTGGCCGACGATAAGGCCGTCTATGCGTATGTTCCCGCGATCATCAAGTACTACCTGAAAGAAGAGCCGGTGCTGAACAACGTCGAAACGTACCTGATGTCGGATCCCTTGCAGCGCAAGCACGTGCTCGGGCGGCTCCAGGATTACGTGGTGAAGGCGGTCGGCGAATCGGGCGGCTACGGGATGCTGATCGGACCGCACAGCACGGCTGAGCAGCGCGACGAATTCCGCCGCCGCATCGAAGCGGACCCGCGCAACTACATCGCGCAGCCGACCATCCGGCTTTCGCGCGCTCCGTGTTTCCTGGACGGCAACGTGCAGCCCCGGCACGTCGATCTGCGCCCTTATATTCTTTTCGGCGACAAAGTCACTATTGTTCCGGGTGGCCTCACGCGAGTCGCGCTACGCAAGGGATCGCTGGTGGTGAACTCGTCGCAGGGCGGCGGCAGCAAAGATACATGGGTGCTGGACTGATGTTGAATCGCGCGCAACGGAACGCGGCGGCAACATTCCATGCCGCAGATGAGGAGGCCGCCGCGTCCTGCGCGCTCTAACTATGCTTTCTCGCGTTGCAGACAGCCTGTATTGGATGAGCCGCTACCTGGAACGGGCCGAGCATACCGCTCGCGTGATCAACATCCAGTTGAACCTGATGCTTGAGCGCGGGTCGCAATCGGAAGATCTGGATTGGGCGCGCGTGGGGCGTTCGCTTGGCATGGAGAAGCCCGAGGATGATGACGACTGGAGCGCGGAAGGCCTGGCTCAATCGCTTTTGCACGATGCGTCCAATCGCTCTTCAATCGTGGCCAGCATCGTAAACGCGCGCGAAAATGCACGGCAAGTTCGCGAACAGATCAGCTCGGAAATGTGGGAGCAGTTGAATCGCTTGTTCCACGCCGTGCGCCGCAGCTCGCCGGAAGTCTGGGATTCCCGCGATTTCCTGCAATCCATCAAAGAGGGCGCGCATCTGTTTCAGGGCATCACCGATTCCACCATGACCCACAGCGAGGGCTGGCAGTTCATCCAGGCCGGCCGGTATCTGGAGCGCGCTGTGGCCGTTTCCACTTTGGTGGGTGCGCACTTCCGCGAATTTCATCAGCCCGCCCACGCCGGGGCCGAGCGCGTCTATCTCGAATGGATCGGACTGCTGCGCTCCTGCACGGCCTTCGAGGCCTATTGCAAGGCGTACACCGCGGACGTGAAGCCGGAGCGCATCGCCGAGTTCCTGGTTCTGCATCCGACGTTTCCGCACTCCATTCGTTTCTCGGCGGAAGCTCTGGAAACGGCCATTAAGGAAATCGGCCGGGAATCCGGAAGCCGGCGGGCCGCGCGTGTGGAGCGCATCGCGGGACGTCTGCGAGCTACGCTGGGCTTCAGCCAGATCGACGAGATTATGAGCGGTGGATTGCATGCCTATCTGCACGAGCTCCTACGCCAGTGCGGGCAGGTGCACAGTGCGCTGTATCAGACCTATATTTCGTATCCGATCGAGGCCGCGCTGGAGGCATAAAGATGTTTTATTCCATTCGCCACCTCACCCGTTTCCGCTACAAAACTCCCGTAAGCGAGAGTCTGATGGAATTGCGTATGCACCCGCGCACCGAAGGCGGGCAGCGGTGCCTCTCCTTCAATCTCTCCGTGGACCCGCGCACGCGTATCTACGAATATCGCGATTACCTGGGCAACCTGGTGCATCACTTCGACGTGCCTGGGCACCATCGCGAGTTGAAGATTGTCGCCGAGACGCTGGTGGAGATCGAGCCCGCGTCCGAGCTTCCAGATCGTCTGGAGCCTTCGGCCTGGGACGAACTCGATCAGCAGGCGGCCGCGGGCGACTATTGGGAAATGCTGATGCCCAGCCAGTTCGCGACGCCCACCGAAGCGCTTCTGAGTTTGATCGAGCCGTTGCGGGTCCGTCGCCGCGATGACCCGCTAAGCTTTCTTCGCGAATTGAACTCGGCCATCTACGAGTGGTTCGAATACGTGCCCAAAGCCACCCGTGTGGATTCGCCCATCGACCATGCCATTGCAGCCCGCCAGGGAGTTTGCCAGGATTTCGCGCACATCATGACCGCGCTGGTGCGGTACGTCAAGATTCCCTGCCGTTACGTGAGCGGTTACGTCTACCGGCGTTCGGAAACGCACGACCGGTCTCCGGAAGGCGCCTCGCATGCCTGGGTGGAGGCGCTGCTGCCAGGGTTCGGCTGGGTGGGATTCGACCCGACCAATAACCTGATCGCGGGCGAGCGCCACATCCGCACGGCCATCGGTCGCGACTATGCGGACGTGCCGCCCACCAAGGGCATCTTCAAAGGCAAGTCCGAAAGCGAGTTGACCGTATCCGTACGTGTGGCGCTGTCGGATGCTCCGCCGCCTCCTCAAGAGGTTTTGGCCGCGCCGGCAGAATGGCAAGCCGACACCGCCGCCGCGGAAGAGGCCGAGCTACTCCTCCAGCAACAACAACAGCAGCAGCAACAGTAGCGGCGCTCGCTATAATCGTGGCCGAGTGCAACCTCCAGGGCCGAAGGGCCATCTCCTCGTCGGCGTTCTGCCCGAGTTCCGCAAAGATCCCGCCGGATTTCTCGCCAAGATGGCCCGCGAGTACGGCGACGTCGTCTACATTCCGCTGGGCCGCCAGCACATTTATTGCATCAGCCATCCCGACGCGATCCGCGATGTTCTGGTCACCCAGCAGAACAAGTTCAAGAAGAGCCGCATGCTGGAGCGCGCCCGCGTGCTGTTGGGCGATGGACTCCTCACCAGTGAAGGCGAGCACCATCGCCGCCAGCGCCGACTGGTCCAGCCCGCGTTCCATCGCGACCGGCTCGCCGGCTATGGCGCCGTGATGGTGGAGCGCTCGGCTATCGCCCGTGATCGATGGCAGCCGGGCCAGCCCTTTGACGTGCTGCAAGAGATGATGCGGCTGACGCTCGCCATCGTGGCGAAAACGCTTTTTAGCACGCAAGTCGATTCCGAAGCCGACGAAATCGGAACAGCGCTCACCGAGGTGTTCAGCCTGTTCGAAATCATCCTGATGCCGTTCTCGGAGCTGCTCGAGAAACTTCCATTGCCCGCTGTGCGCCGTTTCAAACGGGCACGCAAGCGGCTGGATGAGACCATCTACCGCCTGATCGCCGAACGCCGCGCGAGCGGGATCGATGCCGGCGATCTTTTGTCCATGCTCTTGCTTGCGAGTGACGACGAAGGCACTGGCGGCATGAGCGACGAACAGGTTCGGGATGAAGCGTTGACGCTGTTTCTTGCCGGTCACGAAACGACTGCCGATGCGCTGACCTGGGCCTGGTATCTGCTCTCGCAGAATCCAGAAGCGGAAGCGGCGTTTCACGCCGAGCTCGATCGGGTCTTAGCGGGACGGCTTCCCTCGTTCGACGATTTGCCGCAACTGCGCTATACCGAGAACGTGTTCGCCGAAGCGCTGCGGCTCTATCCTCCGGCGTGGGGAATCGGGCGGCGAGCGCTCGAAGATTTTCCAGTAGGCGACTTCGTGATTCCGGCGCGCTCAGTGGTCCTGATGAGCCCCTACGTGGTGCATCGCGATCCACGCTGGTTTCCCGATCCACTGGCGTTCCGTCCCGAACGCTGGCTGGCGGAGGATTCCTCGCGGCCGAAGTTTGCCTATTTCCCGTTTGGCGGCGGCGCGCGCGTGTGCATCGGAGAGCGTTTCGCGTGGATGGAAGGGACGTTGCTCCTGGCCGCGATCGGTCAACGCTGGCGGCTGCGCCTGGAACCCGGACATCGCGTGGAGACACACGCGCGGATTACCTTGCGTCCGAAGCACGGGATGCGGATGATCGCGGAGCGGCGCTAGCGCCCGGCTCAGGCCGCGTCGATCAGCTCATCCCATGCCAGAGCATGGCCCACGGCGCGTTTCAATTCCGGCACACGGCGCGCGGCGAGCTGGCCGATCCGTTTCACCAGTACAGAACGCGACACGGTTCGGATGTTGTCGCAATTGGCCACGCAACGCTGGGCCAGTCCTTCGGATCGGCCTAGCGGGACTTCCACAGCGATGCTTCGCACGGTAGATGTGATTTCAATAGCCAGGAATTTGTTCAAGTAGTCATAGGCACCGCCGCGACTCAACAACAAGACTGGACGGCGCCCCGCTGGTTGGGGAAGCGAAGCCCACCACAGCTCATACTGTTTCACGACTTCCATTTCTCCGCGTTCGACCAATCGTCCGCGTCCTTTCCAGAATCCGGCGTTTGCAGATAGGCGAGTTTCGTCCGCATCTCTTCAGTTTCGCGAATGGCCTTCCGTATCGCAGCGCGCACGAACTCAGCGCGCTTCCGCTTGGCAGCAACGCGGTTTAGAGCGCGATAGGTCGGATCATCGAGCTGCACCAAGAGGGACTGCATATGTTAAGTATATATCACAAACATATATACTCTAACGTATCAACATTTCTCCGGATCCATTACCGCGATGTATCCCAGATTGCGGTACCGCTGCTGGAAGTCCAGGCCGCATCCCACCACGAACCGGTCCGGGATCTCGAAACAGCGGTAATCCACGGGCACCTGCACGATCCTGCGCGCCGTGCGATCCAGCAGCGTGCAGATCCCCAGCGAACGCGGCTCCCGTCCGGCCAGCGTCTGAAGCAAGTAACGCGTAGTGAAACCGGTATCCACGATATCTTCCACCAGCAGGATGTCTTCGTCCTGGATCGGATGGTCCAGGTCCTTGGCGATCCGCACCATGCCGGGCGCACCACTACCGAAGCTGGAAATCGCCAGAAAATCTATCTTGAGCGGAATCTCGATAGCGCGCGCCAGAGCGGTCAGAAAGAACACCGCGCCTTTCAACACGGCGATCAGCTTCAAGTCGCGCCCCTGATACTTCGCGCTGATCTCCGCCGCCACTTCTTTGATGCGCTGGTTCACCTGCTCTTCGGTGAACAGGATCCGTTCGAGGCCCGGCGGAGCCGTCACCGTGCGGCCTCTTTTAAGCCGTGTTTGAACACCAGGTCCTGATAATCCTTCTGATAAAACACCTGGATATTGATATGCGGATACACCGCGCGCAGCATTTTGATCTTGCGATTCTTGCGCGTCACCAGAGCCTGCTTCATGGTGGTGAGTTCCACGTACAAGTCGAATTCCGCCAGGTAGAAATCGGGCGTAAACGCCTCGATCACGCGGCCGTCCTTGTCCCACTGTAACGGGAAACTGCGCGGTTCGTAGTCCCAAGCGATGCGGTAGAAGTCGAGCAGGTTGGCGAAGACCTCTTCGCTGGGATGATTGAAGGCCGCGCGCTTCAAACGAGCGTGGCCGGCGGGGACGATTCCGTGGCGCGCCAGCTTGAGGCGCGTCTCGAACTGGATCTGCGCTTCGGCGTCGCGGGCCAGCAGCCCTTGTTCGTGCAGCCGTCGCGACGTTGCGGCTGCTTGCACAACTTCCGCCATCTGCGATGCGTCCAGGTGCTCGCTGTTCAGCATCAGGTCGAAGGCGTCGGGCTGCGGCCGGGTGCGGCCCAACCGCATCTTATGCGAATGCTTCGCCTCGCGATCCATTCGCGCGAGCGCTGTCTTCGCTTCGGGACGCTCCAAGCGCTGGTCGAGCATGACGTTTCCAACGCGGTGGCCTTCCGGCGCAACAATTCCCACGCGCAGCGTGAACGGAGAGGATGGAAACAGCGACTCGGCTCCCCATAAGCAGATCACCAGGTGATGTTCCACGGCCATGCGTGCCAGGATGGAAACGGCTGCGGAACGCCAGGCGCGATCCGGAACGGGAGTTTCGCCGAATTCCTCCGTCATCCATTGGGAAAGACGCGATTCCGTGACGAGCTCAAATCCCAACAACTGGCTACAACCATGAGCGACATCTTCGAAACGCGAGGCTGGAGCGCCCGAAATCGTCAGGACGGCCATCGAAGTATCTAGTGTAACGCCGCATGCGCGAAAATGATTCCTATGCGCGTGACGGTGGTCGGGGGCGGAATTGTCGGACTGGCCACTGCGTTCCGTCTGCAGCAACGGATTCCCGGCGTCCACGTCACGATCCTCGAAAAAGAGCGCGAGGTGGCGCTCCACCAAAGCAGCCACAACAGTGGCGTGCTGCATTGCGGCCTGTATTACAAGCCCGGATCGCGGCGCGCGCGCCTGGCTGTGCGCGGCATCGGCCAGATGGTCGAATTCTGCCGGATGCATGGGATCCCGCACGAGGTGTGCGGCAAAGTGGTGGTCGCCGCGAATCAGGACGAAGTGCCGCGCCTGCACGACCTGTTCGAGCGCGGATGCCAGAACGGCTTGGCCGGCTTGCGCATGCTCAGCCGCGAGGAGCTGCGCGAGATTGAGCCGCATGCCGGAGGTGTCCAGGCGATTCACGTCCCGCAGGAAGGCATCGCCGATTATCCGGCCGTGTGTGAAACGCTGGCGAGTCTGGTCCGGGAGCAGGGCGGGGAAATCCTCACCGGCGCGCGCGTGACGGCGTTTCACCGCGAGGCCGGCGGCTGGCGGGCGATCCACACTGCCGGAGAAACATCCTGCGATTTCCTGGTGACTTGCGCCGGACTTTACTCGGATCGCCTGGCCGAGCTCGCCGGGCAGAAACGCGCGGTTCGGATCGTGCCGTTTCGCGGCGAATATTACCTGATCCGGCCGGAACGCCAGTTTCTGGTGCGCAATCTTATTTACCCGGTAGCTGACCCGCGCTTCCCTTTCCTCGGCGTCCACTTCACCCGCAGGATCCACGGCGGCATCGAGGCTGGACCGAACGCGGTGCTGGCGTTCGCGCGCGAAGGCTATGCCAAGCACGACGTCAACGTCGCCGATCTGACCGACGCGCTCACGTTCTCCGGACTGTGGCGATTTCTCGGGAAATACGGCCAGACCTGCTGGGATGAGATCCGCCGCAGCTTCAGCCGCGAACGTTTCTGCCAATCACTGCAACGGCTGGTTCCCGAGATCCAGCCGGACGATCTGATCCCCGGCGGATCGGGCGTACGGGCGCAAGCCATGTCTCCGGAGGGCTCGCTGGTGGACGATTTTCACTTCGTACAGGGCGAGCGCGAGCTGCACGTGGTGAACGCACCCAGTCCCGCGGCCACATCGTCACTGGCGATCGGCGAGGAGATCGCGGAGATGGTGGCGTCTATACAATAGGAACATGACCACGCCGACCGCATGGGCGCCCCAGCAGGTGGTCGAGAGGTTCTTTCAATTTTCCCTGCTGGGAATGCTCGCGTCGGGATTCTGCGCGGTTCTGGGGTCCGGTTATCTGGACTGGCCTACTACAGTCCTCGCGCTGGCTGCTTTATGCACCCGGGCGCTGTTGATCGCGGGCATCGTGAAGCTGGAAGTGCCGGGACGATTGGTCGCGGTCCTGACGGTGCTGTACGTCGGTTTCTATCCGATCGACTATTACTACATCTCTAAAGAATTCCTTCCGACAGCCGTTCACCTGATCTTCTTTTTGGGCTCGGTGATGATCTTGACCGCCAAGACTCTGCGCGATTTCACGTTCGTCAAAGTGATCGCCGCGATGGCGCTGCTGGCTGCGGCGGTGTTGTCGATCTCGCTGACCTTCTTCGCCTTTCTCGCGGTGTTCCTGCTGTTCACCATCGCCACGCTTTCCAGCGGCGAAGTGGTGCGCGCCACGCGCCTGTTCGTTTCCGGCGGCGAATCCCGCCGCGCGCTTTCACGCAGTGGATTGCGCACGTTTCCGCGGCGTCTCAGCATGCTCTCGTTAGGATTGTTCGCCGGGATTCTGTTTCTCACCGGCGGGGTGTTCTTCGTGCTTCCCCGCACCGCCCGCGCGGCGTTCCAGCGATTCGCTCCGGCGCGCTACCACCTGCCCGGATTTTCCAACGAAGTCACCCTGGGTGAAATCGGCGAGATCAAGCAGAGCAGCACGCCGGTGATGCACGTCTACTCGCAGGGTGACGGACTCCTGGCCGTCCGCTGGAGAGGAGCCGCGCTGACGCACTTCGATGGGAAACGCTGGTTCAATCTTCCGGCCGTCGAGGAGCGTCTGCGCCCGGAAGGCCACCGCCTATGGCTGCGTGAAGGAGAACCGGCCCTCTCGGGCCGCAGAATCGAATACGAGGTGCGCCTGAGCGACATCGCCTCGGATGTTCTTCTGGTCGCCGGCACGCCCGAGAGCATGATCATCGATGTCCCGGTGGTCTCGCGTTCCTCCACGGGAACGCTGAGCGCGCCCCGGATCAACAGTGCCGGTTTGCGATACGCGGTATCGAGTCTCCTGGACCAGGAAGCCTCGCCTTCCGTGCAACTTTCGCCTGAGGCGCGCATAGAGGCGCTCGCCCTGCCGCAGATCGATGAACGGATCCCGAGGCTGGCGCTCGATATGACTGTCGGCCGGACCACTGCTGAAGAAAAGGCCCGCGCGCTCGAACGCCGTCTGAGGCATGACTACGGCTACACCCTCGAACTGCTTCCCGCGCCGGTGGCCGATCCGCTGGCGACATTTCTGTTCGCGCGCAAAAAAGGACACTGCGAGTACTTCGCTTCGGCCATGGCGGTCATGCTTCGCACATTGGGAATTCCCGCGCGCGTGGTCACGGGATTCCTGGGTGGCATCTACAATCCGATGACCGGATGGCAGGTGGTACGCGCCTCCGATGCGCACAGCTGGGTGGAGGCCTGGCTGCCGCAGCGTGGCTGGGTGACCTTCGATCCCACGCCCGCCGATCCCTCGCCAGCTTCCGCCAGTTTGTGGACCCGCGCCGGGCTGGTGCTCGACGCCGCCGACCAGTTCTGGCAGGACTGGGTGGTGGGTTACGATTTCGAACGTCAGATCACGCTGGCGGCGCGCATGCAGGAGTCCGGCCGCAATTTTCATTTTTCATGGTTCGGCGACGGCGCCGCGCGCATGGAGACGAGTGTGCGTGCAGCCCGCGCGTACGCGGCCGGAATCCTAGCTTTATTTGCTCTGGCCGCGCTGGCAATTCTCTATGGGCCCGGCCTGCTGCGCAAGCTGCGCGCCGATCTCCGGGTTCGCCGGGCGCAGCGCGGGGAAGCGCAAGCCTCCGACGCCACACTGCTGTATGAACGGATGCTGCACCTACTGGAGCGCCGCGGCCTGCGAAAACCGCCCTGGCTCACACCGGCCGAATTCGCGCGCGTCCTTCCGTCGTCCGAGCTCGCCATGCTGGTGGAGGACCTGACCGGCGCCTATAACCAGTTTCGTTTCGGTGGCCGGCGCGACGCCGCGCCGCGCATGGTGCGGCTGCTGCGGCGGATCGAGACTCTCGAATCACGTTAAGTAAGAACACCAAGTTGACAAAATACGTCATCGGCGTGGTGATTCTGATCGCGATAGGCCTGGCTCGGATTGCGGCAACCTATCCCGTCTTCAATGGCGCCTACGATGAGCCCTTCCACATCGCCAACGGCATGGAATGGCTGCAGCAGGGAACGTTTACCAATCAATACCGCCATCCGCCTCTGGCCGGCATCGTCACCGCGCTCGGGCCATTTGTTCACGGCCTGCGCTCCCCTCGCCGGTGGAAACCGGCCGAGCAGGGGGAATCGGTCATTTTCGAGGAAGGCAATGAAATCCTCTATTCGAAAAATGATTACTGGCGAAGCCTGACCCTGGCCAGGATCGGAACGCTGCCGTTCTTTGTGCTCGCCTGCGCGGTGACGTTCCTGTGGTCGCGGCGCTGGTTTTGTAAGGGGTTCAGCGAGGCTGCCGGATTCTGGGCGGTACTTCTGCTGGTGTGCACCTCGCCGATCCTCGGGCACGCCGGCCTGGCGACCAACGACGTTGCCTGTGCGGCCGGCGCCGCGCTCGCCTTGTATCAATTCCTTCGCTGGCTGGAGCGTCCGGAAACCGCGCGATGGTTGTGGTGGGGATTTGCCACGGCGTTTGCCGTCTTGTGCAAGTTTTCGAACATCCCGTTTCTGCTCGCCTGTTATGCGATAGGCTTCGCGGGATTTGTTCTGGCGAAGCGGGATGAGATGGCGGGACGCAGCCTTCGTCACCGCTGCACCCAGGCAGCCGGCGCCGCGTGCGTGATGCTCTTCCTCATGTGGGCTACCTACCGGTTCACCCTGATTCCGCTGGGGACGGTCTACGGACCGCACCCACGGATCGACAGCATTCTGAGCAGCCGGCCGCTGCTGCACGGCCTGTGGAATACCGTCATGGCGATTCCCCTGCCGTTGACCCAGGTGATCCTGGGCCTGCGCGACCTCAATCGCCACAACGCCATCGGGATCGATATGTACCTGTTCGGGCAATGGAGTCAGTCCGGCTGGTGGTACTTCTTCCCGGTGGTTCTCGCCGTCAAGACGCCCATCGGCCTGCTCTTGCTCGCGATCGGCGGGTGCGCGTTGGTTCTTCGCCGCTGGCGCAACGAACATTTTGAGAGGAGCTGGCAGCAAGTGCTGACCGCGGTTTTCCCGATTGTGATCCTGCTGGTGTGTATGATCGCCCGGATCGATCTCGGCGTGCGGCACATTCTTCCGATTTATCCCTTGCTCGCGATCCTGGGGGGCTACGCAGCGACGGCGCTGTGCCGGTATTCGCGCCCAGCCGCGGTGGTAGCCGCGCTCCTGGTCGCGTGGGTCGTGGTGGATTCCTGGCGAGCCCATCCGGACTACCTGGCTCATTTCAACGAATTCGCCGGCTCGCATCCCGAGACCATCCTGTGCGAGTCCGACCTCGATTGGGGCCAGGATCTGCATCGTCTCAGCTTGCGCCTGAAAGAGCGAGGTATCCAGGAAGTGTCCATCGCTTATTTCGGGACCGCGCTGCTGCACAAGGCCGATCTTCCCCACTATGAGCTGCTGTCTCCCACCCAACCGTCGCGTGGATATATTGCCGTGAGTCTTCATGACCTGAACATCGATTACAAAAAGAATGGCTCCTTCGCTTGGCTGAAATCGTATACTCCGGTGGAGCGGATCGGGAAATCGATCGATCTGTTCTACATCGCTCCCTAGAATGACCAGCCAGTCACCCGAGTACAGCGTACGTGAACAGCGCGGCTGGTATCTCTACGACTGGGCGAACTCGCCCTTCTTCACTTCCGTGCTGCTGGTGTTCCTGGGACCGTATCTCACCGCGCTCGCGAAGGCCGCGGCGGATGCCAAGGGATTCCTTCACCCGTTCGGAATCCCCGTGGATGCGCGCAGCCTGTATCCCTACCTGATCAGTATTTCGGTGGCGGGCCAAGTCATCTTTCTTCCGGTGGTCGGCGCCATCGCGGATTACGGTCACCGCAAGAAAGAATTGCTGGGGCTGACGGCGTTTCTCGGATCGGCCGCGACGGGGGCGATGTTTTTCATCCAGGGCACCAATTACATGCTGGGAGCCGCGCTGCTGATCGTCTCGAACATCAGTTTTGGCGCGTCGATCGTGGTGTATAACTCATTCCTGCCCGAAATCGCTCCGCCCGAACAGCGCGATGCAGTTTCTTCGCGCGGGTGGGCGCTGGGATATGCGGGCGGCGGCGTGCTACTCGCATTGAATCTCCTGCTGCTCTTCAGCGCCGATAAGCTGGGCATCTCTCAAGCTAAGGCCGTGCGCATCAGTCTGGCATCGGCGGGCGTGTGGTGCGTGGTGTTCACGATTCCGGTGTTGCTGGCCTTGCGGAATCGAGCTCCCGCGCGGGTTCCTCCTCCCGGGCAGAATCGGGTGGCTGTCGCGTTTCGCCAACTGATGCACACCCTGCGGGATACGCGCCGCTACCCGCAGACGCTGCTGTTCCTGATCGCTTATCTGATCTACAACGACGCCATCCAGACGGTTCTGGCGGTGGCCGGCCAATTCGGCAGCGATGGCCTGGGCTTGCCGATCTCTCAATTGACCACCGCCATCCTGATGGCGCAGTTCGTCGGGATCTTCGGCGCGATCGGCTTCGGCCGGCTGGCGGTCCGGATCGGAGCCAAGCTGGCTATCGCCGCCACCCTGGCGATTTGGGGCGCGATTCTGATCTACATCGACGGCTTCGTGTACACGGCTGCTCAATTCTTTTTGGTGACCGCGGGGGTCGCGATCGTGATGGGGGGCAGCCAGGCCTTGAGCCGGTCTCTGTTCGCGCAGCTGATTCCCAAAGGCAAGGAAGCCGAGTACTTCAGCATCTACGAAATCAGCGACAAGGGCACCAGTTGGCTGGGGCCGGCATGCTATGGTCTGGCGCTTCAGTGGACCGGGAGCTACCGCATCGCGATCCTGTCGCTGATCGTTTTCTTCGCGGTGGGCCTGGCGATTCTATCGCGCGTGAACGTGCAAAAAGGCGAACGGGATGTGGCGCGAGCTAGTGGATCACCGGCGCGGAATCCAGCTCATTAATGAGACCGGGATCCACCGAATCGACGGTCTCTCCGTCACGGTTCAGCGTGCCGGCATAGCGTGCGCTGTTGCTGCTTGCTCCGCTCAAGATGATGGTTACGCCTCTGCGCGGATACCATAATCGCCGGTAGCCGCCGGTTCCGATGTGCGATTCGAGCCACCGGTCGCTGGCCGGATTCCCCAACTTCTTCACCACCGAGTCGTAGTCATCGCGCGCGTTGAGATTCGACAAGCGCGAAGGCGCGGAGGTCCAGCCGAAGCCTGTCCCGAGATGCGCGTCGCGGACCACGAAGATCACCGCCATGCATGCCAGGAACCCGGCCGCAATCGATCCACGCAGCACCCGCAGGATACGCGATTCGCTGTCTGGTTCGGCCCGGATGGCGACCACTCCGGCCGGGCGCGGATAAAGCGTGGGGCGCAGACTGGAGCCGCTGAAATCGTTCACCGCGCGCGGCATTTCGAGCACGACGCGGCGATGGGGAAGAACCACGCCCTCGCGGTACTCGAGTTCCTTCACCAGTCCCACAATGCGATACGGAGATTCAATCGAGGAAACTTCGCCGACGAAATGCCGTGGAATGCGGATCTCTTCCGAAGTCTTGACGTTCGCGACCAGGATTTCGGTCCAGCTGGCGCGCCGCAGGACCCACTCGTTGTGCCGCACGCCCACAATGGCCGGATAGAACGAAAAACGGCCGTGGCGCAATTCAGCCAGGCCCGCGGCGATGATCGGCATCGACACTAGATTTATTGTAGGCCCGCGGCCAACGTCCTGCAAAAGCGCGGCTACAATAGGGGCGGTGCCTCCGCTGCGTGCTAAGGGAATCGAGCTGGAGCTGTTCCGCCATCTGCTCGTCTCCATCGCCGAGGAGATGGGCGTCGTCCTGCGCAAGACCTCCTATTCGGCCAACATCAAGGAACGCCGCGACTATTCCTGCGCCGTCTACGACGCGCGCGGTGAGGCTGTCGCCATGGGCGATCACATGCCCGTGCATTTGGGAGCCATGCCGCTCTCGGTGCGCGCCGCCATAGACGCGTTCGATCTGCAAGCGGGCGATGTGGCGCTGGCGAACGATCCATTTCGCGGCGGGACGCACTTGCCCGATATCACCGCGGTCGCGCCTGTCTTTACTCATGGGTCCGCCCGTGGGCGGCGTCCGGCGTTTTATCTGGCCAATCGCGCGCATCACGCCGATGTCGGGGGAATGAGCCCAGGGTCCATGCCTCTGGCGCGCGAAATGTTTCAGGAAGGTATCCGCATCCCGCCCGTGCTGATCCAGCGGCAGGGCAAGATTGACCGTGCTCTGCTCGATTTGCTGCTGGCCAACGTCCGCACCCCGGTCGAGCGCGAGGGCGACCTGATGGCGCAGCTCGCGGCAATCCATCGCGGTGAAACGCGATTGCGGGAATTGGTGGCGAAGCAGGGGGAAGCGCGCGTCGTTCGCAACATGCGCGAGATCCAGGACTATAGCGCGCGGATGATGCAGGCCGCGATCCGCAAACTGCCGCGCGGCACGTATCGGTTTGAGGATTGCCTGGATAATGACGGTATCACGGACGCGCCCGTCTGGATCCGGGTAGCGGTCACCATCGCGAACGGTCGCGCGGTGGTCGATTTCACCGGTTCCGCGCCGCAGGTCCAGGGATCGGTCAACGCGAACTTTGCGGTCACACTCGCCGCGACGATGTACGTGTTCCGCTGCCTGATTGAGGACGACGTTCCGTTCACCGCGGGCATCCTTCGGCCCATCCACGTGATCGCTCCCGAAGGGTCCGTGGTCAACGCGCTGCCCCCCGCCGCCATGGCCGCGGGGAACGTCGAAACCTCGCAGCGCATCACCGATGTTTTGCTGGGCGCGCTGGCCCAGGCCGTTCCGGACCGCATCCCTGCGGCGAGCAGCGGGACGATGAACAACCTGAGCTTCGGCGGCGGGTCGGCCAGAAGTGCGTTCGCGTATTACGAGACCATCGCCGGCGGCATGGGAGCTTCCGCGCATGCCGATGGCGCCAGCGCGATCCACACACACATGACCAACAGTTGGAACACTCCCATCGAAGCCTTCGAGCACCAGTTCCCTCTGCGCATCACCGGATATCGTATTCGGCGCGGATCGGGCGGAGCCGGTTTGCATCGCGGCGGCGACGGCATCGTGCGCGAATTCGAATTTCTGGTTCCCGCCGAGGTTACGCTGCTATCTGACCGCCGCGCACGTGGTCCGTGGGGACTCGCCGGCGGTGCATCGGGCAAGCCCGGACGCAACACTCTGCTGCGGGCGGGACGTTCCCGGAAACTGCCCGGGAAAACGCGCTTCGAGGCCAAGCCCGGCGATGTTTTACGGATCGAAACCCCCGGCGGCGGCGGATATGGAAAGCGGCCCACAGGCCAGCCTGTATAGAAAAGAGGGACAGGCATCTCTGTCCACTCCCACGCTGGCGGGAGAAGTCAGGAGTTTACTGGAGGGGACACAGTAGCCTGTCCCTTTTTCAGCAAGCTCCTTCAGCCTGTGCTAATTTCCCGCTGAGCGACTTTGAAACCTGGGCGCGATATCCTTCCGCCTTGGCCATCACCGCTTTGTCGTCCACGGTCAGCATATGCCGGCTCCGCACGATCATGCGGCCGTTCACCATCACGTCGCCCACGCGACCAGCGTCCATCCGTTCAGAACGCCCAGACCGGCGAGCGTAGCGACAGGCGTTTTCTTGCGCTTCTGCATCGCCTCGTCGAAATTGGCCTTGGTCTCCGCGATGTGGATGATCAGAGGCTTTCCGTAACGGTTCGCCAGCGTGCGCGCGGTTTCCAGAGTCTCGTCCGAGGTGGTGTAGATCGCGTGCGGCGCGACGGCCGGTGTAATCAGCGGATCGTCGGCATAGGCTTTGAGAAACGTTTCGGCCCCGGCCAGCGCCGCTTCGGGAGTTTTGTAGTCCGGGGCAGGGAAGCCGATCACGGTCTGCCCCAGCGGACGAAGTCGCGGTCCACGTTCTTCGCCTCGGCCGGGAAAATGTATTTTTCGAGCCAATCCTGGAGTTTCAGATCGTCCGCCACTCCGCGGAACAGCGACATGGCCGCATGTGTATGCGTGTTGATCAGGCCTGGCGCGAGGATCGCGTTGGGCTGGTCCGTTCGATTGGCGGCGAAACACTTCCCGTCGATTTCCGCCCGAGGTCCGACGTCGACAATGCGACCGCGACGATGCGAATCAGGCGGATCAAGCCTTAAAGTAACGCTTTCGCGAGTCGTTCAAACTCCGCGGGCGTCACCAGATGGAAGCGGATTTCGAGGGAAGTAAACGCTCGCAGGGCCTGCGCCGTTTCGGCTCCAGGAGCTTCCGGGGAAGCGACAAACAGGTTCTGCTGCTCGATGCGGAACGGAAGCACTTGCCACTGGCGGACGGCATGTTCGGGCAGTGCGTGCGCCACCGGCCACGGCACGGTTTCGGTTTCGACCTGCGCGAGCGGAAGGCCTTGCTGAAAGCTGAGCGCCTGGTACAGAGCCTCCATTTCCAGCTTGCGCGCGCCAACCAGGTACTCGCCCAGTCGCATTCCCGGCGTTTGTTTCGCGAGCGCCGACGCGAGTTCCGCCGCCGGCACCGCGCCGGAGCTGACCAGGATCTCGCCCAGCTTGCGCTTTTGCGCGAGCAGCGCCGCGCGCGCCGGATAGGTGTGCTCGGTCTTGAGCCATTTGAGTGGCTGCCCGCGCACCCGTGCCCAGGTATATCGCGCCACTGCCTGCACCGTGGCCGCGGTGTTCAGCGCGTTGGCGTACACGGCACGCACCGGAACGCCCAGCGCGAAAACGAGCCCGTAGATGCGGCCGACGCACAGCATCCGGACGCCGATCCGGACCACCTGAAGAGCCATGGTGGCCATTGCGAGACGCGCTTGCCCCGGCGATACGCGCAGCCACATCGCCGTCGCCAGTCCGTACACGAAAACGAAATTCGCCGCCAGGCTGAGCGGATTCGCGAGCAGGCCCTTACGATCCCGCCAGAGCCAATAGAGTTCCCCGGGTTTCCCCGACCAGCCAAATCGCTGCCAGCTCTGCAGCGCGATGCCCGTGACCCAGCGCGTCCGTTGCCGCAGCGCGGCGCCCCAAGTGTCCGGGAAGAATTCACGGGTAACGACGAAGTCGCGCCCGCCGCTCGAACTCTTCGAAATAGGCACGAACGCCTGCGAGCATCCCAGGCGAAACAGCCGCAGACCGTTCTCGTAATCTTCCGTGAGCGCCTCCGGTTCGAACAGCCGATTGGACGAGGCCCGCGCCAGCCGCTCGAGCGCGTCGCGGCGATATCCCGTGCCCACGCCGCAACTCGGAATGAAACCGCCCAGCGCGGCGCGAACCCTCATGTCCCGCGAGTGATTCTCTGCGAACTCGTCGCAATACACGCCGTGTGTCAGCTTGCGGAAAGGAGTCGCTAGCGCCAGCACCGGCGTCTGAACGAAGTCGTACCGCGCGGCGTAGTAGTTGATCCAGCGCAGTTCTTCCGGATGGATCAGGTCCTCGGCATCGTGAATCATGACGATGTCGAAAGCTTCGCCGCTCTTCTCCTCGATCAGTAACAGGTGCTGATAAATCCAGTTGAGGCAATCGGCCTTGGAGGTCGGGCCGGGATGCGGACAAAGCGCCAGATGCACGCGCGGAAATCGTTCGGCAACCGACAGCACCGCCGCCTGCGTTTCAACGTCGTTGGGATAGCAGCCCGCGAAGAAGTGATAGTCGGGATAGCGGATGGCGGCCAGATTGTGTTCGAGCATCCGCCCGATCACCTGGTGCTCGTGCCACAGGGGTACGAAGATGGCGATTCGCTGGCGCCGAGCGTTTTCGAGCTGTCGGGCACCAGGTGGGAATAAGCTCGCGGCCGGGCGCAGCCTGGACTTGAGCCAGGTCCAGGCCCACGCCAGATCCACGACCAGATCGTCCAGGCCGCTGATCAGAATTGCAGCGGCCAGCGGCGCCAGGATCGCGAGTACCGCGCGGTCAACGCTGGGATAGACGATCACTCTGAGTAGAGTGGCTGGACCGGCGCTCTAATCTCACGCGCAGGTAGGGACTGCCTCCGATTTCGATGAACAAAACTGCGTAAAGGGGACAGGTCCTGGTGTTAGATACGGCGGATCCGTTTTCTAAGTTTGGACCTGTCCCCTTTACGCTGAGCTGCCTGTCCCCTTTTTCTAAGTTACGCGTGGTGATTGAGGGGTCCGGTTCCCGAGCCCAGGCCCGGGGCCGTACGGATCGCCTCCGTGATGAATTTCTTGGCCTTGCCGATCGCGTCCCGCAGCACGGCTCCCTTTGCCACCTCCGCCGTGATTGCGGCCGAGTAGGTGCATCCCGTCCCGTGGGTGTGCTGCGTCGCGATGCGGGGACTCGAAAACTCGCGGAAGCCGTGCCCGGGCTCGAACAAAATATCCACGGCATCGCCGGCGTCCAAGTGTCCGCCCTTGATGAGCACGTTCTTCGCGCCCAGCGACACGAGTTTTTCCGCGGCTTTCCGCATGGACGCGATATCGGTCACCGGAAATCCCGCCAACACCGAAGCTTCTTCCAGATTCGGCGTCAGCAGAAATGCGCGCGGGATCAGACACGCCGCCAGCGCACGCTGCGCGGCTTCTTCAATCAACGGCGCACCGTGCTTGCTGATCATCACCGGATCGATCACCAGCGGGAAGGTGAAACTTCGCGCGGCGGCGGCTACGGTCTCGACGACAGCAAGGTTTCCCAGCGCTCCGAGTTTGGCGGCGTGCGGCGGGATATCGCTACAAACGGCGTGGATCTGCTCCAGCACCAGATCGGGAGCCAGCACTTCCACGCGCGTCACTCCCCGCGTGTTCTGCACCGTGATCAAGGTGACCACGGCCTCGCCATACACGCCCAGCCGGTGAAACGTCTTCAGATCGGCCTGCAAGCCTGCGCCCCCGCTGGGATCCGAGCCGGCGATGGAAAGCGCGATGCGCGTCGTCACCTTTTGAGTGTGGCACGCCCTCAAACAGCTTTCACTGGAAATTGAGATGCTGTGTCTCAACTCCCGCCGCGTTCGTCAACTGCACATCCACGCTCCCGATTCCCGATGTATCGCCGGTGACCGGGAAACTCACCCGCACCTGGAACGCGCTGCCGGCTTGGGCTTTCGTGAAAAACGTTCGGAAGTCCTGGGTGAAATCGGCGTGAATCGCGCCCGGCGGCAGCGCATGGCCGGACGTGTCGAAGAACGTGAACGTCATGGCTCCCGCCGAGTAGGTGTTGTCGAACCCGGTCACCTGGATATCCAGGTCCCCAGTCCGCCGCGTGGCGATCGCCGAGTCGATCGAAATGGCCGTCGCGGGAATTGTAAGCACGGTAGTGGCGTCACCGGCGGTCTGGACTCCCCAGAGAGTGAAGCGGATCTGTCCGGACGTGGTGCCTGTTTGGAACATCGCCGACGTCTGTCCTCCGATCGAAATGAGCGCGCTGCCCTGCGTGACGGTAAACGGCAGCGAGCGTGTTCCCGTGGCCAGAAACACCACCGCGGGGTCGTCGGTCACGAGCGTGGTGTCCGGCACGAACGCTAAATTGACCAACCCCGACGCCGAGGACGAAGCGGCGCTGGGAAGGCGCATGGTCAATCGCCGTTGTTGGGCGCTCTGGATGGGTCCGGAGTCGAATTCTAGCAGGGGCGTGGGCAGCGGCGCGTTGAACGCCGTACCCGTCAGGGCGTATGTTCGCGTCGCGATGGCCAGCGAACCGGTATATGAGGCTGCCGCGCTCGGCGTGAAGTTGATCACGAACGTGACCGCGCCGCCGGCCGGGATCGTAAACGGCGCGGAGAGTCCCGGGGATATCTGAAAAGCAGCCCCCGTGATCTGGAAGGTCGAGATCGTCATATCCTGGGCGCCGGGATTCTGCAAGGAAAAGTTGCACAGGCGCAGGTGGCCCGCCTGGACCAGGCCGAAATCGATGGAAGGCGGCGAACCATTGGATCCCGTGCACACCGGAAACACCGTCAGCACCGGCCCGACCACCACTGCGGCGATCACGGTTACGCTGATGTTGTTGATATCGCTCTTTATGCTCAGAGTGCCGGGGTAAAGCGGCGCAACCGTGGATTGGCTGAAGCTCAATAGCGCGTCCTGCACGCTTCCGGGAGCGACCGGGAACGGCAGCGATGGCCGGTCGACAGAGAATCCGACTCCGTCCGCGAAAAAATAAGTAATGTTGGCAGTTTTCGCTCCGACGTTCCTTACCCGGATGCGGACGCTGACCGTATCCCCCGCGGCGACCTTGCCCAGGTCGAGCACCGCGCCGATGGGCGTCTCGACTCCGTTATTGACCGTGTACAGCGCGATCTGCGCCCGCGCCGCCAGCGGCAGCAGGAACGCGAGTAGAATTATTTTCCTCACGGCGCGTTCCCCGGCAGCAGAAAGAGACTCTCGCGTCCGGGCTCGGTCCGTAGGGCGTAAATCGCGCCGCCGGTGCTAACCGCCGCGTAGCCAGGACCCATTACGGTGATGCTTTGTGCGCCCGCTAATTCGAATCGAACGTCGCCGTCGTCTTGCCGGAGTACGATTTCATCCTTGGTCGCGAAGACAACCGCTTTCGGTAGAAGCAGCACCGGACCTGAAGCGTCAGGGATGGAATCGACCAGCGAACCATCGGCGCGAACGATCCAGACTTGTCCGTCCCTCCGCACGGCGATCTCGGCTTCGCCGGCGCTGAAGCGGACGGAAAGCACTTCGCCGTCCACGGTCCAATCGAGCGGATCCAAACTGTCGTCGTGCCAGCGCGCGAACATCCGCGGCTCCGGGAAAAATAAGATCGCGCGATCGCCATCCAAACCGAAGATCGCCGGACCCGGGGGTGCATCCACGCTCCCCGTCGGCGACAGGACCTTCGAATCCGTCTTGGCCAGACACAACTGCTCGGAGCACGCTGCCGAGAGGATTCCGGAAACGTTCGCCGGTCCCAGCCAAAAACTGCCCGCGACGCCTTGCACCGGCCTGAGCGCACCCGAGGAATCGACGATCGCTCCGGCGGTGGGAACTTGAATTCCGGATTGCGCACGTGCATAGACAGCGGAGGCGCAAACCCAACACAGAATTAGCAGGAATCTTCTCATGGCTTTCCGATGATGATGGTGGGCGTCCCGATCTGCGGCGCATTCACGCCTGCCGCCGCTCCTACGGAGGGAGTTCCGCGGCTGGAGACTGCGGCCACGCCCACGAACGCCGCCGCCGCGACGCCGACTCCGATCCAGATCTTCTTGTGATTTCGCCAACGACTCAGAACTCCCTGGCTTTGTCCAGCAATGCGGGGTTCAGCATTGCGAGACTCCGATGCGGTCAAATATAGTCCGCAAACCGTCCCCGCGCGAGCCTGCCCTTTGGCCGCGGTGATGCGGATCTCCAGTGGCCCGGTCACGCGGTTCCACTGCATCCCCCACACGTTGGCGCGCCCGTCCCCCGTGGTCGCGGCGACCTCCGTCTGCATCCCGGAGGAAAACGTTCCGCTGGGTCCATCCGCCGGGAGACGAAAGACCACCGCCGCGTGATCCACGGGTTTTCCGGTTTCGTCCGTCACCTGGACCGTGACTCCGCGCGTGGCCCGCGAGCCGATCGGATAGACCGCGCCTTCCCCGTCCACCACGCGGATCAGCAAAATGTCGGGATCGCTTTGAGCCTCGAGCGGCAGCCTGAGCAGTAGGACGAATAGTACGAGGACTACGGAAATCCTGACCACGAGAGTAAGTGGCTGGATGACAGAAATACTCTCAGGGTGAGTTGCCGTGTGCCGGGGCGCAGGTCATCGGCGTCAATCCGAGGTTCGCAAACCGGATATACAGGTCGGGACGGCAACTGCGGCCCCAGAAATAGTTTTGCCACAGCTTGGGATCCTCGACGCGAACATAAGCCCAGTGCGTGGGACGGTCGGTGTAGAACAGCCAGATCCGGCCGTGAAAATCGCGCGGGATTTTGGAGTCCAGATCGCGCCGAATCTTCTCGGGCGTCGAGATATCCACACCCGCCGGCCTTCCACGCGGGCAGCACGGCCATCCCGTGTCTCCGTAAATCACCGGCTTAGCGGTCCATCCTTGAATCGCCGTGTACAGCAGGAAACCTTCGCGCAAGGACGGGTGTACCAGCACCAAATCGGAAGGACCGACGTTCTTACGCAGATAACGAACCGCTCCAGACATGTCCTCTTCCGGCTGGAAGCGCCCCTCATGGAACTGTTTGCGCACACCCACAAACATCACGACGGCCGCCGCCAGGATGACCACGGCATCCACCGGCCTCCGTCTCCATTTCATAAATG